>Ga0209723_1000037_pt1 | contig 259709 bp, 236 predicted proteins | sample BiotimSIPDNA_2_FD_185750 | JGI IMG/M metagenome (GOLD analysis project Ga0209723, IMG submission 185750) | Anaerobic biogas reactor microbial communites from Washington, USA - Biogas_R2 time_0 SIP DNA (SPAdes) (version 2) | ecosystem: Engineered > Bioreactor > Anaerobic > Unclassified | place... | reverse complement strand
TCAAACTCTCAAATCCATTTTGAGAGCCTTTTGGCTCTTTGTTTACTTTTCTTTTTCAACTCTTTTGAATTGATTTAGGCTCGTCTTTTGTTCTGCTCTTCTATTCAATTTTCAAGGTCCGTTGCGCTGCTTTCGTGAAGCGCTTGATTATATTATCATTGGACCTAAGAACTGTCAACACATTTTTTGGCAATTTTTGCCCGTTTTTCGGTGCTTTCGGGGAATAATCACTCTCGGGCTAAACGACCGACAAAATAACCGCCGGATGCCCGAATCATTAACCGTTCGAACCGTACGATTCGGACGCACTATAAATATAGGTAGAAATAATAAATCACTCTTTACTTTGATCCGATCCCTATTGCGTTCAATCAATCATCACTTCGCACGCACCGTCCGACACGACGGCAGGATAAAATGCCGCGTTGTACCCCGTTTTTTCGTTATAGATTCGGGCAACATTGCGAATAAAATCCCCGCAAGCCTCGTTGCGAACGAGAGCAATCGCACAACCGCCGAAGCCCGCTCCGGTCATCCGCGCTCCGAGCACACCCTTCTGAGCGCGGGCAGCTTCGACCATCGCGTCGAGTTCTTTTCCCGTTACCTCAAATAAATCCCTCAGAGAGTTGTGCGAATCGTCCATCAGCTTTCCGAACGCATCGAAATTACGCTCTTCGAGCAACGTACACGCTTGAATCGTACGGTAGTTTTCATAGACAACGTGTTCGGCTCTTTTTCGCGCGACAGGATCTTCGATATTATACTTGAACCGATGAAATGCTTCCGGGGTCAATTGAGCCAGGTATTCGATCCTCGCCTCTTCTTTTACCGCCCGAAAAGCAATATCGCATTCTGCCCTGCGTTCGTTATACGCGCTTTCAATTAATGCTCTGGGCTTATTTGTATTGCAAATCATCAGTGTAATGCCGGATGAACGAAAATCGGCCGTAATATAACGATATGAAAGATCCGCGCACCGAAGGAAAATCGCGTGATCCTTCTTTCCCATTGCGGACGCAAACTGATCCATGATTCCGCAATTCATTCCGACATAATCATTTTCCGCTGATTGGGCAATGACTGAAAGTTCCGGGAAATCAATCGGGGTTCCCGCTGTCTCGGAGCTGAGCGTCGCGATAACCGTCGCCGTCACGACCTCGATTGCGGCGGATGATGACAGCCCGCTTCCGTGCGGTACGGTCTCATCGAAAAGCATATCCATACCCGTGACCCGATATCCTTTTTCTTGCATGATGTGTGCGACACCGATTTGGTATGCGCCCCAAGGAATAAGGGCGTATCCCGACAAATCGCGAATATCGGCTTCCACGATCCCGGGAAGATCACTGGCGGCCATTCGCAGCAAATGGTCCTCTCGCGGGCGCACGACACAAGCGGATCGAAGATGAACCGCACAAGGTAAAACATAACCGCCTTGATGATCGGTATGCTCCCCAATCAGATTAACGCGCGCCGGGGCGATAAACAACCGCGCCGGGCCTGTGCCGAACATGGAGTTGAAACGCTCGATTAACGGACCTTTTTCCATCTCTGTCTCCCGCTCACCGTTTCCCCTTTTGGAAAAGCGATATTTATTGTCAGATTCTCCGTATCCCCTGAAAGCCGGAGGAACGCTTCTTTCTGCGCTTTCTGCGAACGATGGAAGGAATAATTACAAGAAGGATAATCGCAACGATAAATACAAGCACCAACACGGCAAGAATGGCAACCACCATATTTTCCCGCAGATATTCAACCCAGTTAAAACTTCCTTCTTCCGAAGGTTTCTGCACACTCGAACCCTGAGTGGTTTCTGCGGTCGCCGAAGTTTCGGAGGCAACCGCGGATTCGGTCGGCTCCGGAGTATCGGTCGGAACCGGCGATTCGGGCCCCTGTCCTACGGGCGCGTTATAGGGTCGATTATTCATTACGTTCCCCTCGACCCGAACAACGGGATCTGCATCAAAACAGATTTTTGCTCCCGCGTTAAGAATCGTGGCAACATATGTTGTCTGTCGGTTTGCCGAATCATACGGGATTCCGCAAACGACCGTAATCAATTCGTCCCCGTTTTTCGTTACCGACAATAGTGTCATGCCCGTTCCGGCGGGGATTGTCGTTCCGGTCTTACCGCCGACGATCTGCGCAACTTTACTTTCCGGCCCGACGATCCAAGGGTCGGCAAGAAGATAGTTTGTATTTCGCGAAATGCTCCAACCGTCAAACGGGTGAATGTTGGTTGCTTTGAAAGCGTGAGAAGGAGAGTTGATGATGGTTCTGAAATCCTCAAACGAAAGCGCATAACGGAAAATAACCGAAAGATCGCTTGCGGTTGTATAGTGCTCATCATGGTGCAGTCCGTTGGTATTCATGAAGTGTGTATTCACAAGACCCAGTTCGGTCACCTTTTCATTCATGATATCCACGAACACCTCGATCAGGGATTTCGAATTTCCGCCATCTGCCGGCGAAGCGACGGGTTTCTCTTCCAAAACCTTAGACGCAACCGCTTCTCCGAGAACATTTGCGGCGTCATTCCCCGAGGGAAGCATCGCACCGAAGAGAAGCTCGCTGACGAGCACCTGTTCATCCACCTTGAGTCCCATCATCGTTGAGTTCGGAGTCGTCGCGTCCATGGCAGTTTTACTGACAGTAACGATTGTATCCGTATCCAGATGTTCGAGCGCAAGGGCAACTGTCATGATTTTCGTCATGCTCGCCGGGAATATTCTCTTGTCCGGCTCCATCTCAAGAACCACTTCATCCTTCGTTATGTCATAAACAAAATATGAAGCGCAGACCACCTGATCAATGGGCGGAAGTTCAACCGGGTACTGTCCGACATCCGCGGACACCGGAAAAGAAAGCAAAAGGCACGCGATCGCGGTCGCAATCACAGACACAATCGGTCGGGATATCCTCCCGTTTTCGGCGCGTCTGCCCCCGCTTCCATTATTCCTTCTCAATTGTTCCCTCATTTTTTCCTCCCGTTTCCCGGGCGGAAACGACCGGTTCCGCCGGATTATTCTCCTGTACCCATTCCTCCGTCATGAGCTCCTCGTCCCATTCCTCTTCTTCCTCATGGTCCACGACGGCAATATCCACGATTTTACAGTCTCTCGTACGCATCAGTGTGACGCCCTGCGTTACCCGTGACAAAACCGGGATTTCCGAAACGCTGAGTCGGATCACAATGCCGTTATCATTAATTAACAGCAAATCCTTCGTATCGTCAACCAATGAAATTCGAACGAGCGGTCCGGTTTTCTCCGCGATTCGGTAAGTCATCATTCCCTTTCCTCCGCGGGATTGCGTACGATATTCCGAAAGAAGAGTACGCTTTCCGAATCCCCGTTCGGAAACAACCAAAAGGTCCTGTCCCTCCGTAATCGGAGCCATTCCGACGACCGAATCGCCGATTCCCAGGCGTATACCGATCACACCCATCGTATTTCGCCCGGTATTGCGAACATCACCTTCGGAGAAACGGATGGACATTCCTTTTCGGGTCACCAAAACGATTTCCTGTTCGCCGTCGGTCAGACGCGCATCAATCAATTCGTCGTTGTCACGAATATTTATCGCAATCAGTCCGCCCTTATGGATTCTTGAATAGTCCGTTAATTCGGTCTTTTTAATGATTCCCTCGCGCGTAGCCATCGTCAGGTATCCGCCCTCTTCAAACGAATTCACCGGGATGACGGTTCGAACCTTTTCTTCGCCTTCGAGCTGGAGAAGATTAACGATTGCGTTCCCCTTCGCCTGACGGCCGGCTTCGGGGATCTGATATCCCTTCAAACGGAAAACTCGTCCTCGATTTGTAAAGCACAACAGCGTTGCGTGCGTCGAGGTGGTAATGATTTGTTCAACAAAATCCTCCTCACGCGTCGCCAGACCGGTGACTCCCCGTCCCCCGCGATGCTGACTGCGATATGTATCGACGGGCAGGCGTTTGACATATCCGAAATGCGTTAACGTAATTACGACTTCTTCTTCCCGAATTAAAGACTCATCGTCGATATCATCGTCTTCTCCGGGAATAATTTCGGATCTTCTTTTATCCGCAAACTTATTTTTGATTGCAAGTATTTCCGTCTTGATGATTTCGTGGAGCAAGTTGTCGTCACCGAGAACCCTGCGGAAATATGCGATTTTCTCCTCGAGATCCTTGTATTCCGATTCAAGCTTCTCCCGCTCCAGTCCGGTCAGACGTCCGAGTCTCATGTCAACGATGTGCTGCGCCTGTTTGTCCGAAAAACCGAATCGTTCACACAGCCGGGTTTTCGCCTCATCCTCGGTCCTTGATGACCGGATCAGCGCGATCACTTCATCAATGTGATCGATTGCCTTCAATAGTCCCTCGACGATATGCTGTCTTGCTTCGGCTTTTTCGAGATCAAATTGTGTCCGTCTGCGAATAACCTGCTCCTGATGCCGGATATAATGGGTGAGCGCATCCAGAAGGGTTATGGTGCGCGGCTCGAGTCGTCCCTGTTCATCCGGAATCAATGCGAGCATATTTGCGTTGAACGCCTCCTGAAGGGACGAGTGTTTGTAAAGCTGATTCAGGACGACGTTCGCGTTGGCATCCTTTTTCAGCTCGATGACAATGCGAACGGACTCGTTCCGGTCCGATTCATCACGGATATCCGAAATGCCGTCGATTTTTTTATCCTTAACCAAATCCGCGATTCGCTCAATCAATCGCGCCTTGTTGACCATATAGGGAAGATCGCGGACCAGGATTCTCTGCCGGTTGTTTTTCATGACTTCAATATCCGCGTGTGCCCGAACGACAATCCGACCCCGGCCGGTCCGGTATGCGTCCCGGATTCCTCTCTGACCGAGAATCGAACCGCCCGTCGGAAAATCCGGTCCGTGAATCACTTCCATCAGATCTTCTATATCCGATTCGGGCCGATCCAGGAGCATAACGACTCCGTCGATCACCTCTCCGAGGTTATGCGGCGGTATGCTTGTCGCCATTCCGACCGCGATTCCGACCGATCCATTGACCAGAAGATTCGGAAATCGAGCCGGCAAAGCGATCGGCTCCATCTCGTGCTCGTCGAAGTTCGGTCGAAAATCGACCGTGTTCTTGTTTATGTCGCTCATCATTTCAAGCGCGAGCTTCTGAAGTCTGGCCTCGGTATAACGGTAAGCGGCCGGCGGATCACCGTCCAGCGATCCGAAGTTTCCGTGACCGTCAACCAGGGGATGCCGCATCGAAAAGTCCTGCGCCAGACGAACGAGTGCGTCATAAACCGACATATCTCCGTGAGGGTGAAAACGACCCAACACGTCTCCGATCGTCGTCGCGCATTTGCGGAACGGTTTATCCGGAGTAAAGCCCTGTGTAAACATGGAATACAGGATTCGACGATGAACCGGCTTCATTCCGTCCCGAATATCCGGAAGAGCACGATCGGAAATAACGCTCATCGCATAATCGATGAACGATTTTTTCATTTCCTGTTCGAGGTCTATGGGGATAATCGAATTTTGTTGCGATCGAAAAACCGCGTCTATTTGTTCTTCCTGAAGCTTTCTGCGGTCCTTTTCGTCCATTTTATCGGGATTGACCGTACCCGTTTGATCGACCATTATCGATTCCTCCAGCCTTCTTCAAATTATGCTCCCGACCATTATATCAAACTTCCCCCGTTCGCGCGCGCGTGCGTATATACTTATTTTAACAATTGGTTCTCGGTACTTATCCGATACTTTTACAGAAAATCATCCTTTTTTCAACATACGTTTTTTCGCAATCGATTCCCGGCTGTTGGCGATGTATCGAAAATGAATTAAAATGGCTCTGTGTGATTGGATCGGACGATGCAACGGGAGCTTGTCGTTAATCGTCTATATTGCAGGAGATACTGATGAGTATTCCTTCTTCTTCCGGATCGAAACCGGCAAAAGTAACTGCCGTTCCGGACATCGAAGAAATGATTCGCCTCTACGGAGACGATATTTTGAGGGTGTGCTGTGTCTATCTTGGGAAATACTCTCTTGCGGAGGATGCCTTTCAGGATGTTTTCGTAAGAGCAATCACCCGGGCGAAAAGTTTTCGCGGGGAATCGGATGTGAAATACTGGCTGCTCGCCATCGCCCGCAACGTATGTAAAGATTACCTGAAATCGGCTTGGCACAAGCGTGTCGGATCCTATGAGGATTGGATCGATTCACAAGCCGGCGAGGAGGACGGACGAAATCGAAGAGGAAAAGGAGCCCCCGGATTGCGGGAAGACCGGATCATCGACGACATGATCGAAGACTCGGAACTGATGCGGGCGGTTCGGACCCTCCCCGCGAAGTACAAGGATGTCATTCTTCTTCGCTTTTATTATGACCTCGACACGCACGAGATTGCCCGCCAACTCGGAATAACCGAAAGCTCTGTACGAAGCAGGCTGTTTCGGGCCCGAGGCAAACTGGCCTCATTCGAAGCCACGGAGGATGCATGAATAAACTTGGCGATCAATTGAAAAAGGATTTGAACGGGATTAAGGTCAGCCCGGATCTGATCGCGCGCACAATGGATCGGATCCGAAATGAATCCGATCTTCCCGATGCTTTTCCGTCAAAGAATTCGCATAACCGCGTCTTTTTCCTCCGGACGGTCGCCGTAATTGCCGCCGTTGCTCTGGCCGCTTTCGGCGCGGTTTATCTTTTTTCCCGGTCCATGAAATCCAACCAATCGGCCGGGGATGCTTTCGCTCTGAAGTGTGATACGGACTCCGAAGAAATCATTCGATACACCACGGTGGTTTGCGATACTCAAGATGAAACGCTCCAAGAAAAAAGCAATCCGGAACCCGACACGCCGGGTCAAACCAATCTTTCAATCCATCCATTTTCGGGGAACTACGACACACTCCTTGAGCAGATGAGAAAATACAATCTTGATGATAACAGCCTTCCGACGGGAAGCGACGGAGACTGCGCAGATGACCTGTTTGTGCTGTACGGAGGATCGTCTGCCTTTTCTCAGACCGGAAATTTCGCACAAAGAGCCGACGTGATTCAGTATGATCCATCCCGAATATATGTCCTTGAAGAGGGAATAATCCGGATTTTGGATGTTCGTGATCCCTCGGAGATCCGATTCGTTTCCGAAATCACCCTGCCGCTTGAGCCGAATCAGTCACTGATTGAGTTTCTTTTCGACTCCGAACGCAACCAAATCACGACAATCAGCATCTTTACCGACATGACCTCCGGCGATGCCTCCGTAAAGGACCAATCCGAACGGTCATCCTTTGTGACCGAGCGGGTCATGCTGGACGTTTATGACATTCAAGATCCCGATGTTCCGAAACGGATCCGTTCCTTTTCTCAGGAGGGCAGATATATCACCTCTTTTTCCGTCGAAGACCGTGTGTTTTTGATCACGACAAAAAGCACGCAGGGCTACTCGTACGAAAATACAAGCGTAATCCCTTCCACGCGCGAAGATTTTGCGGAGTGGAGTCCGATTCCCATACAAAATATTTACCGGACCGGAATGGAACGGATTGATTTCTTCACCGTCCTTTCATCCATGAACCCGGACGGGTCAACCGGGACGGTGTCTACGATTGCATTCACCGGTTTGGGCAATCAGATCCATTATGCCGACGGTTATTTATTCTTTTCCGGTCTTTTCCTCTCCTCCCCGTCCGAAACGGGGACGCCCGATCCTCTGGAGATTTTCATGACACGAATCCTATCCGTATCCATTCAAAACGGAACGATGGAGGGTGTGACTTCGGGATATGCGGCGAGGGTTCTTTCCGACCGAATCTACCTGATCGACGGCAGTAATCTCACCTTATCGGTTGTGGATGCCCCGGATCCGGCTTTTCCCGAGATAACCGGAAGCACGCGAATCCCCGGCTTCAAGTGTCATTGGGAACCGATCAACGATGACCATCTGTTGTTCATCGGACAGGTATTTGACCATCCCGATTCCGAGCATGCCATCAGTGAAAATCGATCCGAGCTGATTTTTTCTGTTTTTGATGTAGAGGATCCGAAAAACCCTTTCGAAAAATCATCTCTTTCTTACGGTGACCGATTTGGTTCTTCAAGCGTTATCAGCGATTCGAAAATGTTGCTTTTCGATTGGGAAAGAGGTCTGATCGGAGCACCGGTACAATTCAATGATTCCGACTCCAGGGAGGATATCATCAGCGGATATCTGATCCTCCGGGTCAATAACGACGGAACCCTCACACAGGAGTATTTTATCAGAAGTTCTCCGCCCGGTTTGCATGATGACCGGGGGATCCTACTCGGAGATATGCTGATAATAATCAACAATCAGTCCGTCCGCTCCTTTGAAATGAACACCTACCGAATGGTAGACGAGTTGATTCTTCCTAGAAAATGATACGATCAAGAATGAACACCCACCCCGGTAAGGTAATAACGGAAAGAACCGTCGTTACCAAAACACATTGGGCGGCGCTCTGTGCGTCTGCCCGCGCTTTCATTGCAATAATCGTCGATGACGCGGCCGCAGGAAGCGCACAATAAAGAATTGCCACCTTGGCCGCAACGGGATCCATCGGAATATACCCGCCGATCAGGCAGTAAATCCCCAATATCAGAGCCGGAGCAATGAGAAGCCGAAGCAACGCAATGAGAAAAATACGTTTTTCTGCCCAGAAACCGGCCAGCGGAATCTCCGCCAGAGTCATTCCGCATAATGCCATGCCCATCGGAGTCGCGACGTCAGCCAGCGAATCGACGGACAGAAGAATCGGTGCCCAAACGGGCACTTTCAGGAAAAATACAAGAAGACCGACGGGAACCGCGAGGACGGGCGGTGAAAGCAACGCTTTCCATGTGCCTTTGGAAATATTGCTTTCTCCGGCCTTCCCGTTTCCGGCACGCCTCAGTGAAAAAATCAGCGGGGTAATTGCGTAAAAAAGCACACGTACCGGTGTGGTATATGCCGTGATATAGATGATTCCGTCCTGTCCGTACAGTGCTTCCATCACGGGAAAAGCCATGAAGGTGAAGTTTGTGAACATCAGGTTCATGATGAGGATTCTCGCTAAATCATCGCTTTTTCGCAACACTGCATTGACCAGAACTCCGAGTCCGAGCATGATTGCCATCGTGATTATACTGATAATGATCAGAACGCTCATGTCCGCAATTTTTTCGGGGCTGAAATCCTCGACGACCGATCGAAAAACAACACACGGAAATACAATATAGAAAACAAACTCCGCCAGATGCCCGGCAAATCTCGGGCCGACCATTTTAACCTTTCGCGCAAAAAAACCGACAAGAATCAAAATCGCCATCTGGACCGCAAGATAGACCGCCGTCATAGTATCGGCTCCTTTTCCGGCTTTCCCGCCGTTCTCGGATATTTCCCCGGCGTCGGACGGATCTTTCGAATGACGATAATCGTTCGATTCATGTCGGTACCCGGTAATGTGAACGAGATCTGCGACTCAACGGTGCCGCCCAAAGTAATGATGGCCTTCTCCGCCTCCTTTACTTCGTCTCCGACGTTTCCCTTCATCGAAAGAAAGATTCCTCCGACCCGGACAAACGGAAGACAATATTCACACAACACCCGAAGCGGGGCTACGGCACGGGCGGTCGCGACATCAAATTTCTCGCGATACTGCCTGGACCTTCCGGCATCCTCCGCCCGAAAGTGGACTGCTTCGATATCGGTCAGACCGAGCTGTTCGCATACGGTCAACAGAAATGAAATCCGTTTCCGGAGCGAATCCAGAAGGGTCACATGAAGCGAAGGCATCGCTACCTTCAGAGGAATACCCGGAAACCCGGCACCCGTCCCCACATCAATCACCGAAAGCGAATCGGTTTTTAAGGCCTCCCGTTCTTTTCTCAACTGCGGGATCAACGTAAGCGAATCCACAAAATGCTTCAGCGCGATTCCGGAATCATCGACGATGCCGGTCAGATTCATCTTCTCGTTCCATTCCTTGAGTAATGCGGCATAGGTCTTTAACGCATGGATACTCTCACCGGAAAGCGGGACTTCGATTTCCGTGGCTCCGTCGGTCAATATGGGTTCAAATCGATCGGAATCGATACCTGCACCATCTCCGGCGGCTGCCGGAATTGAATTGCCATCCTTTTTTTTTGCCGTCTTACCGTTCTTTATCTTATCCGGGCGGACGGAGCCGGTTTTATTCGCAGAGCCGATTTTTTCATGATCGGGGCGTACTCGTTTCACCTCATCCGTCATAATGTCCTCCCCCCTTTCCGGACCGTAAATAAACCAGAAGAACGGCAATATCGGCAGGCGATACTCCGGATATCCGGGAAGCCTGACCGATAGAAACCGGACGGATGACGGAAAGCTTTTGCCGGGCCTCAATACGAAGTCCCTCGATCTTCTCATAGGGAATGTTTTGAGACAGCGCTTTGTGCTCCAGTGCCTTAAATTTTTCGATGCGATCCTTTTCGAGCTTCAGATACCCCTCATACTTGATACGGACCTCGACGGCAAACGCCACGGCCGGTTCGGGACGGGGGCATGCGACGTCAACTTCGGCAAGATCCGAATAATGAATCTGCGGACGTCTCAACAAATCGGCCAGAGAAACGCCCGATGAAGGCGGTGTACTTCCCAGACGCAGTACTAATGCGTTCAACGTTTCCGACGGAGAAAGATATGTTTCGTTGAGTCGTTTGATTTCTCTTCGTATCGCATCGCTTTTATTAAGAAACTGCTGATATCGTTCCCCGTTGATCAATCCGAGCTCGTATCCGTATAACGTAAGACGCTCGTCGGCATTATCCTGTCGGAGAAAAAGGCGATACTCCGCCCGCGACGTCATCATCCGATAGGGTTCTCCCGTTCCTTTCGTCACCAAATCGTCAATGAGAACTCCGATATACGCCTCGGATCGGTCCGGCACAAAGGGAGCCAGTCCTTCGACGTAACGCGCCGCGTTGATGCCGGCAATCAGCCCCTGAGCCGCAGCTTCCTCGTAACCGGAGGATCCGTTGATCTGGCCGGCGGTAAAAAGGCCGGAAACATGCCGGGATTCCAGAGAGGGAAAAAGTGATGTCGGATCAATACAGTCATATTCAATCGCGTATGCAGACCTCTGAATATGAGCGTTTTCTAGGCCGGGAAGGGAGCGAACCATACGCACCTGAACATCTTCGGGCATACTGGTACTCATCCCCTGAAGATAAAGCTCACATGTATCCTCTCCCATCGGCTCCACAAAAACCTGGTGGCGCTCCTTTTCCTTAAATTTAACGAATTTGTCTTCTATGGACGGACAATAGCGCGGTCCGGTACCCTCGATCGTCCCGCCGAAAAGAGGCGACCGATGAAGATTTTCCTCAATGATCTCCCTGGTTTCGGGCGTCGTCCACAGGTTCCAGCACGGCATCTGCGGACGAATCGGCCGCTCTCGGTTCATTTCATATTCAAAAGAAAACGGGGGCATGTCATCCTCGCCGTCCTGTCGGTCCATCTTCGAAAAATCAACGCCCCGCGCATTCAGTCGGACCGGTGTCCCGGTCTTGAATCTCCGGATCGGGATACCGAGACAAACAAGGCTCTCCGACAGTCCGACGGAAGGAAAAGACGCATCCGGACCGCTCGGAATGATCACTTCCCCCATAACAATCCGCGCGTCCATATACGTTCCGGAACAAACGATGACCGCCGACGCTCCGTACACCGCCTTGCTTCGCGTAATCGCGCCGCATACGGCAGATCGGCCGTCTTCGATATCCACGAGAAGCTCCGTGATTTCCGCCTGACGAATATGAAGATTTTCAACATGTTCCAGGTATTCCTTCATTTTTCGGCTGTATCGGGTGCGGTCGATCTGCGCCCGCGGCGAAAAAACCGCAGGACCCTTAGAACGATTGAGCATGCGGGTCTGTATCGAGCACATGTCCGCCATTTTTCCCATCAGCCCGCCGAGCGCGTCAATCTCTCTTACCAATTGACCCTTGGCGGTTCCTCCGATGCTCGGATTACAGGGCAGATTGGCAACGGAATCAAGATGAAGATTAAACAACACACAGGACAGACCGAGCCCGGCGACGGCACAGGCTGCCTCGCATCCGGCGTGTCCGGCTCCGACGATTAAAACGTCGAAATCCCCTGCCTTGTAGGCTCCTTCACGACTGAGCGCTTCTGACAAAGTGGTCACTTTTAACCTCCGCCCGTATTTTTCGCCCGGGTATCACGTCGCCCGGAACGTTACTTCCCAATACAAAATCGCGAGAATATCTCCGCGACCAAGGATTCGTTGACACTGTCTCCGGTGATTTCTCCGAGCTCATCCATCGCCAATCGAAGGAGCGAGCAAGCAATCTCTGTCGGCTGGTCCTCATTGATTACGCCGACCGCCTGCTCAATCCGCTCAACCGCGCGATGGATACGATCATAGTGGCGCCCGTTCGTAATCAGCAATTCCCGGCATGCTCCGTACCCGAGCTCATCGAAAAGCGAACGGATCCGAGCACCGATTTCCGCAATTCCTTCTCCCGTTTCCGATGATATCGATAATCCGAACCTTATTTTCCGGGAAAGACCGAGTTGATCGATTTGATTCGTAATTCTCTTTAAAAAACCGTTTGCATCTCCTCTGGGAAACAGATCGGATTTGCTGACCAGTATTCCAACACGAGCATCACCCAAAGGCTCGACGGCGCGTCTGAAAAATTCCAGATCTCCGTCTTCCGTGTCCTCGGCGGGCGAAATAAGCCAGAGCAGGAGGTCGGCGTTTGTGATTGCGTCAAACGCTCTCGAGACTCCGATTTTCTCGACCGTATCCATCGTATCCCGGAGTCCGGCGGTATCCATCAGGCGCACCGGGATTCCCTCAATCGAAGTGTCGACCTCAAGCGTGTCCCGCGTGGTTCCCGCGACCGGTGTGACGATTGCACGGTCATACCCCGCAAGGCGGTTGAGTAGTGAGGATTTTCCGCTGTTGGGAACGCCGCACAAGACCACATTCATTTTTTCTTTCAATATTCTTCCCTGTGTGTATGAGCGCGCCAGCTCCCGAAGAGAATCTGTCGATTCGGACAGCCGGGCCGCGACCTCTTTGGCTCCTTCCGTCGTATCCTCGTGCTCCGGGAACTCGATAATCATTTCCAACTTTGCGAATCCCTCGTATATCCTTTCCGAAGCCCTCCGAATCTCTTTTTTTAGTGCACCGAGAAGATGCGTTTCGGCAGCCCGTAAAGCAAGTGTCGATTCGGCTGATATCACGTCCATTACGGACTCGGCCTGAGATAGATCGATTTTCCCGGAAAGAAAAGCGTTTTTCGTGAACTCGCCCGGCTCCGCCGCGCGGGCTCCGTTCTCAATCAGAACACGAAGAATCTCCTGTCGCACGGCAGTTCCTCCGTGGCAGGAGATTTCGATTACATCCTCGCCGGTATAGGAATGCGGCTTCCGAAAAAGAGAAAGGATACATTCATCGATGACCGATTGATTCTTCGGATCCGTCAGCCGGCCGAACGCTGCGGAATACCCGGGCATCGCTTGTACGGAATCCACTTCGGGGGAAGACGCACGAATTACTTGAAAAACCCGATCGGCAACCTCTACTGCATTTTTCCCGGACATCCGAATAACGGCGATCCCCCCGATTCCGGGCGGTGTCGCGCATGCGCAATAGGGGGCTTCCGGAAACATTCTTTATACCTCGGTCTGCTCTTCTCCCGCAGGAGAGACAATCACCCTGCGCTCCGGCTCCTCACCTTCACTGTGCGTGCTGACACCTCCGAACGACTGAAGCGCAAAGTGAACAATTCTGCGTTCGGAAGGACTCATTGCTTCCATCGTGACGGGGTTTCCGGAACGAAGCGCGCGCGCGGCCGCTTTGTTCGCAAGAGAAATAATAATCGCTTCTCTGCGCTTCTTGTATCCGCCGATATCCAATGAAACGCGCAGGCGCTCCTCGCTGTTTTTATTCGCAACCAGGTTGGTCAGGTAGGCAATGGCTTCCAGTGTTTCGCCGTGTCTGCCGATTGCCGCACCGCAATCCTGTCCGTTTACGGATATATAGATGGTATCTTCTTCGCGATAGGAGTCGAGTTTCCCGTGGATTCCTATGCCGGAAAGAATATCCGCCACAAAATTCACGGCTTCTTCCTCGGCGACGCTTACGGCATCGCCCTCGAATGACTCGTCATCCCCGTAATAGGTGTGATCTTCCTCTTCTTCCGTATCGGCTCTTTCGGGAACATCGGCGGTAACCCGTACCGTTGCGGATTTTCTTCCCATTCCCAGAAATCCTTTGCCGGAAGAACCGTCATCGACCACTTCAATGACCGCATCCTCTTCCGATACCCCCAACTCTTCGATTGCCACACGAATCGCCTCTTCGACGGTTCTTGCCGTCTTGCTGACTGTCTTTTCCATTGATATCCTCCGGGTGCCGATTAACCGATCAGAATCGGTTGCCTTTTTTCTTTTTGTTTGAAGAAGTCGCGGGAACGTGTTCTTCCGAACCCGCGCTTTTTGCGAACGCCATCGCCTTCCGCAGCTCCATTTCGGCCTTTTTGGCCTCTAACGGTTTGGTGAAAAGGAAAAATATGATTACCTGCTGAAGGATCGACATCACATTTCCGACGATCCAGTAAAAAGCCATCGCCGAAGGCAACATGAATGTCGTAACCAACATAATGATCGGCATCATGTACATCATGGCGTTCATTGTCGACTGCATCGAGTTTTCCTGCGCCTGATCTTTTCTCGCGGGATTTACACGTGCGCGCGCCTTCGCCTCTTTGGCTGCCTGCTCTTCCTTCCGGTTCGGCTTCAGCATATTGGTCACACGCGTCTGAAGCAAAGTGGTCGCCAAAACCAGCAGCGGAATGATCATGAGCGGAACGTATAATTTCCAGTCCGGCCCGAAAAGAATATCGGGGCGCCATTGCGGCGTTAAGGATAAGTCAAGTCCGAGAAAGTGCATATCCACCATCTGGCTGATTCCCATAAGTCCTTTTTCAACGGCTTGTCTTAACATTTCCGGACTGTTTTGAAGGGCAGAAACGATGGCAATGCTGTTTTGCGAAGCTCCCTTGATTCCGAGAAGTTCACCGAGCGCTTCCAGATTCTCGACGGATACCTGTGTGATGTAGCGCAGAGGAGAACGAACCACGGAGTAAATCGGAAAGATAAATATGATTTGAATAAAAGGAAGTATACATCCGCCGAGTGATGCGGCACCGTTCTCCTGAAAGAGTTTTGAAATTTCCTCTTGCTGTTTTTGTTTGTCGTCGGGGTATTTCCTGCGAATTTCGGCTTGCTGTGCAGAAAGAGCCTGCTGCTTCACCATGGATCTCTGGGATCGAACATTCAGCGGAATCAACAGACCGCGAACCAGGATCGTCAACGCAATAATTGCCAAGCCGTAACTGTTGAAAAACTCGAAAAATATTCTTGTCAACCATCCGAACAACGAATTCAGAGGATTGAAGCCCGCCGAGCTAAGCAAAAATAAAGTTGGCTCCATGTTTTTATCTCCCTTATGCACTGCAAATTTCTCGCAGTGCGATTAGTATATCATAACAAAGACAAAGCTTTGTACGCAACTATTTTACCGGGTCGTAACCGCCCTTGCTGAACGGGTTACATCGGAGTATTCTCCATACGGCCATCCAAAAGCCTTTAAACGCACCGTACCGTTCGATCGCCTCAATTGCGTATTGCGAACATGTCGGAGAATACTTGCACGCAGGTGCCGTATGCGGAGAAATCCTCCTCTGATAGAATTTAATGAATCGAACCATCAGGGATCGAACCATCTTCGTTACTCACCTTCCGAATAAAACGGCCGAATAAACGGGTCATGTCTTCTTTCACTTCAGAAAAGCCCGGAAGAGGGTCGGCGTATCTCATCATAATAATCAGGTCATATCCGAGCGGCAATTCACTTTCGAGCGATCGGTAACTTTCCCGAAGAAGTCTTTTTGCGCGATTTCTTTTCACGGCACCCTTGATTTTTCGGTTTCCCGTAAAACCTACGCGAATAATATCGGGGGATATCATCGTCATGAAATGTCGGATACCCTTCGGCCGCTTGAAAAAATGGATCACTACATATTTTCCGGGCAAGACATTCCCGCGTTTGTACACGCGTGAGAATTCATAATTATAGCGAAGCGGCCTTGAGCTTTTCATGTGAGCATTTCCATGTAACGGGTACCAAAAAATAAGGACCCCGAGAAGGCGGTCCTTAAGCCGACAGACGTTTTCTCCCCTTAAGTCTTCTTCTCTTGAGGACGGTCCTTCCGCCGGCCGTACTCATTCTCTTGAGAAAGCCGTGCTCCTTGGATCTGTGTCTTTTCTTGGGCTGATATGTCATCTTCATTTGGCAAATTCCTCCGAAAGCGGTCCGTCATTGATTAAATCGGCGACAGCCGAACAGCGTTAAGATTATACAGGGCAACCCGCCCTGCTGTCAACTGTGACGATTACCGAAGTCTTCACGGGTAATGCGTGTCGGATCCGACCGCCTTTCCCGCCTCGGGTATGGTTCTGAAAACATGACTCCGAACAAAAAAACGTTCATCGTTTACTCTTTTGTTTCACCGGAAAAAACGAAAAATCCGTTTCCGAATCGCGTGCCGATATCCTTTCGGGCGCAATCCCGTCGAACGGGATCGTTGTATAAAGCAAAAACGGCACTCCCGGATCCGGTCACGGCCGAATATATACAACCGCTTTCCCGAAACGCTTCTAAAATCCGGAATAAAATCGGAACTGCCTCGATTGCCGCACCCTGCAAATCATTCGACAGAAAAGGGGTTGTTCGGATCAATCTCTCGGACGGCTCCGGAAAGTCCGAAAAAAACAGGCTCGTGAGCTCCGGATTATCCCGAACACCGATCGAGAAATGCTTCGATTCCCGGTCATATGTCGCATATGCCTGCGGGGTCGATATCCCCTGCTCCGGCTTTATGATCAGAACGGGCAACCCGCCGAAAGAAGGGATCTGCGTTATGATTTCGCCGATCCCCTCACAGAGCGCGGCGCCGCCATCCAGAAAAAAGGGTACGTCCGCCCCGATTTTCATTGCAATGCTACCGAGTTTGCTCCGGTCAAAAGGTCTCGAAAAGCCCTCGTTCAGCAATCGGAGCACAGCGGCGGCATCGGAACTCCCGCCACCCAGTCCGGCCATCTTCGGAATACGCTTTTTCGCCGAGATAAAGACCCGTGCGCGAGGCAGTCGGATTTCTCTTAAAAACTCCGAGGCCGCCCGAAACATGGTGTTCTTCTCATCAGACGGAAGATCCCTATCGTCTTGCTCCAGCGAAACAGCCGGCTTCGCGTGCTCCGAGCGCTCCGAAAAATCAATCGAAACCGTCACATCGTCATGTAAAGATACGGATTGCATCACCGTGGAAAGCAGATGATATCCGTCCGACCTGCGTCCGACGATTCTCAAAACCAGGTTGATTTTTGCGTATGCCGCGGAAGATCCGGTAAAAGAAATCATATACGGCTCCCCGAATAAAAAAGCCGCCTCCTAAATAACGAGGCGGCTGTCGATTGCGTCTTCATTACCGATTGTGCAAAAGCGCAAGGTCGCTCCATCAACCTGCGCTGACGGAGACTCCGGCGACCATCGCAATTTCCACCGCCTTCGTCAAAACGTCCACATAACTGTACGAAACAACCGCGGGAGTCGTGTTGTTGTTCTGACGGGTACACCGTACCGTAAAAACATTCGGGTAACAATGATCGAGGATTCCTTCGTGAACAATGATGCGTTTTCTTCCTCCGTTAGAGGTCAACCGGATGCGACTGCCGATGAAATTCTGAAGATCCTTCCTGCACGCTTCCAAATCTGATTTGATGATCACGTTCTCTACCTCCGAAATATCTTTATCACACCGCGAGATCCTTTTCACGCGGAGAACCGCTTCGATCATTCAATGAAAACGTGAAGGGTAACACTGTCCCGAATGATCCCGACGTCATCTCTTGCCTGACATCTTCACATGTCCTATACTGAAATTTATCCGGCGGTTCTTACCAATCCTACTGATTTCGGATTATAACAATATTTTGATGATTTGTCAATGTTTAACACAAGTTGTTGTGGTTTTTTTGGTCAGATTGCTCCAAATATTGTGGTTTCTCGAATTCGCTCTTTTGTAAACAATGCAAGACCGAACGACCGGATTGATCGAACAAAAACTGCCTGTGCAAGGGAAAGGATACCGAAAAACCATGCAAAGTGATATCGAAATCGCAAGAAATACGAATCTTCTGCCCATATCGGAAATCGCGGAACGGCTGGGCATCGACCCGAATGATCTCGAATATTACGGTAAATACAAAGCCAAGCTTCCTCTGAGTCAGTGCGAACGGTATAAGGATCGGCCGGACGGAAAACTGATACTGGTGACCGCGATGAACCCGACCCCGGCGGGCGAAGGAAAAACCACGGTAAGCATCGGATTGGCACAGGCACTTTCTTTACTGGACAGAAAAGTCATGCTCGCTCTTCGCGAACCTTCCCTCGGACCGGTTTTCGGAGTGAAAGGCGGTGCGGCCGGAGGAGGCTTTTCTCAGGTCCTTCCGATGGATGATATTAATTTACATTTTACCGGAGATCTTCATGCGATTACATCGGCAAATAACCTTTTGGCCGCAATGGTGGATAATCACCTGTTTCAGGGCAACGCACTGCGTATCGACCCCAAACGCATCTTATGGAAGCGTTGTATGGACATGAACGACCGTGCGCTCAGAAACACCATCATCGGCGTCGGCGGAGGAACTTCCGGCGTCGAACGAAAGGAAGTCTTTTCGATTACCGCAGCCTCCGAAGTGATGGCCGTACTTTGTCTTTCTTCCGACATGGCGGATCTCAAAAAACGCCTGGCATCCATCTCCGTCGCGTACGATATCGACGGTAATCTCATCACCGCGGGGGACATAAACGCGCAGGGCGCGATGGCGGTTTTGCTCAAGGATGCAATATGTCCGAATCTGGTCCAGACGGTCGAACACGTCCCCGCGTTTGTCCACGGCGGTCCCTTTGCCAACATTTCGCACGGATGCAACAGCATCATCGCCACAAAAACAGGATTGAAGCTCGCGGACATCCTCGTCACCGAAGCAGGGTTCGGCGCGGATTTGGGTGCGGAGAAGTTTTTGGACATCAAGTGCCGTACAGCCGGCATTCGACCGGATGTTGTCGTTTTGGTCGCTACCGTTCGGTCTCTTAAATACAATGCGGGCGTTCCGAAGGCGGAGCTTTCCCTCCCCGATCCCGAAGCGGTACGCAAGGGATTTGCCAATCTCGAAAAGCATATCGAGAATATGAGCCTGTTTAAAATCCCCTGTGTTGTCGCCAGCAATCAATTTCTCACGGACACTCCCGAGGAGTTGGATTGCCTTCGTGAATTGTGCGAGGCCAAGGGTGCCCTGTTTTCACCGACGAACGTTTTCGTCGAGGGCGGAAAGGGCGGCATCGATCTTGCCCGTAAGGTTTTGTCTGTGTTGAATCGTCCGGATCCTTGCAAAGAAAGCGTCTACATGTACGACCTTTCTCAGCGCGTCGAGGAAAAAATCAAAGCGCTTGCGACAAGCATTTACGGTGCTTCCGGAATTTCCATTCTCCCGGAAGCGCTTGAAAAAATTCGCGCATTCGAAGAACTGGGCTTCGGCTCCTTGCCGATTTGTGTCGCCAAGACGCAGTACTCTCTCTCGGATGACGCGAAATCCCTCGGAAGACCGACAGGTTTCACGCTCACCGTTCGCGATGTGTACCTTTCCTCCGGAGCGGGTTATTTGGTCGTTCTGACCGGTTCGATCGTAACGATGCCCGGGTTACCCCCGAAGCCGGCAGCCGAAAACATCGACATCCAAAAAAACGGCGTGATTGAGGGCCTCTTCTGATCCTCTTTTCGATTGAAAAGCGAGAAATCCAAAATGAAAAACCCGAAATCTCTCTATGTATCCTCTGTAAGTCGCCTGAAGAAAACCCGTCAGGTCCGGAATATCTTTTTGCTTTCTCTCCTGATTACGGTCATCGTCTCCCTGCTGGTGGTTTTGTATGTTTTGGGGATGAATCGAGAAATCGACGAGCGTTTTCCTTCCGGCTCGACAACCTCGTTCTCCCCTTCGGTCCCTTCGACCGAATCCTCACCGGTAATCACGGAACCCACCGAAAGTACGACGGAAAGCTCAACCGAATCCGATTCGACCCCTTCATCCGAGACCACCGGTAATGAAACGACCGGCACGAGTGATCAAGCAAAAAAACCGGAGCCTCCGCCTCCGGAAAATGACGTTTTCTTTGAGTATTCGGGTCTTCTCCAGTCGGTCACGCACAGAGAACGCGACATCGCCTTTGCTAAGCTCAAGCAATCCGTCCGGGCTTACATACAAAATTCTTCGGAAACGCGGATCGGTTTTTTCTATTCAAATCTGAAAAACAAGGAAGAATTCGGCATCAACGATCTGTCTCCGTTTGTCGTCGGAGGAGCGATTAACCTTCCGATCAATCTGATTTTGTACGAAGAATCCCGAACCGGTGTTCTTTCCTTTATTGAGGTGCTCGAGTATACCAAAGCGGATAAGGTTGACGGCAGCGGCATAATCATCGGTGATGAATTGGAATCCCAATACTTTTTGCGTACGCTGAGCCGTTATTCCTTATCCGAATCGGATAATATTGCGACCGCAATGATCCTGCGGCGTTTAGGCGGGATCGAAGAAGTCAGTGAGCGCTTCGCAGAAATCAGCTCCATCGTAGACTTTATGTCGACATACAATTACATCGATTTTTCCGGGAAACAACAGTCCGGACCGCATCGCTCCGGTGCTCAGGATTTGGCCCGATACGCGCGGGAGTTGTATTTTTTGTATCGGACCTATCCGGATCACTATCAGACGATGATCAACGATCTGTCCTTCGTAAAAGAAGAATCGGGATTTCGAAATGCTTTTTCGGGCACAAGCCAGATTTTTGGAAAAACCGGTGTAAATTCTTCGATGAAAAGCACGGCAGAGGTTTCGATTATCATCTGTCAGGAGCCGATCGTCCTGAGCATCATCGTCGAATCCGATTCTGCGGCGAAATCCGCTGTGGTTCAGGAAGAACTGGCGAAGATGGTCGCCGATTATATAACGTTTTGCTATTCCTGATACAAACGGATGACCGCTGCTTACCGTTTGAAAGCAAATCACAAAGCTTCGTTTCCACGCCCGCCTGATTTGTGCTATAATTTTCTCACGCTTTTCGTCCCGTCCGGTCTGCGGTCGGCTGCGGGTCTCGTGCGATGTGACCCGTGAACCCTGTCAGGTCCGGAAGGAAGCAGCAGTAAGCGGTCAATCACAGGTGCCGCGAGGGTGCCTGTATCCGATCGCAGACCGGACGGGACGATTCTTCTTTTTCCCCGGAGGTTTTGGATGGAACATCAAGCGCTGTACAGGCAATTTCGACCGATGACCTTTACTGAGGTCGTCGAGCAGGAGCATGTGGTTCACACACTCCGTCAAGCGGTTCTCTCCGGCCAAATCGCCCACGCTTATCTTTTCAGCGGAACCCGGGGTACCGGGAAAACCTCTGTTGCAAAAATCCTGGCCCGAGCCGTAAATTGCTTGGACCCCCGTGAAGGCAACCCGTGCAACTCTTGCGAGATCTGCAAAGGTATTCTCGACGGATCGATTCTGGACGTTATCGAGATGGATGCGGCGTCCAATAACAGTGTCGACAATATAAGGCGGATCTGCGACGAGGTTTTGTTCATGCCCTCCCGGGCAAAATACAAGGTGTATATCGTTGACGAGGTGCACATGCTCTCCACCGGCGCTTTCAATGCATTATTGAAAACATTGGAGGAGCCACCGAAACACGCCGTTTTCATTCTGGCAACCACGGAACCGCACCGGATTCCGGCAACCATCCTTTCCCGGTGTCAGAGATATGATTTTCGAAGGATTCCGTTCGAATCCATCGTCCTTCAACTGCGAAACATTTCCGAAGCCAACGGAATAATTATTCAGTCCGAGGCTCTGGAGGCGATCGCCGGGTTGTCGGACGGCGCTCTTCGGGATGCTATTTCTCTTTTGGATCAGATTCGATCGGACAATAAAACGCTCATTACGCGCGAAGACGTTCTGAACATGACCGGAGTGGTCGACGACCGTTTTCTCCATTTTATGGCCCGAGCCATCATCAACGGAAACTATGAGGAAATTTTAGACCGATGTAACCGTTTGATCATGGAGGGTCGGGATGTTCTTCGCTTTACTCTGGATCTTTCAAGACACTTCCGCGATCTTCTCGTAATCTCGATTTCCGATCATCCGGAGAAGCTGGTTCGCGCGACCTCCGAAGCTCTGACGGAGATGAAAGAAACGATACTCGGCACACACAACGACACCTTTCTTCGTGTGATTACCCGTCTTTCCGAGCTGGCTTCGGAATTGAAATGGTCTCCGGATGCAAGAACTTCATTTGAGATCGCCCTCTTGGCACTCGGATCCGAAACCCGATCCGATTCGGAAAAAAGGCCGTTTCATACCGATAGCAAAACTATTTCCGAATCCGTCCGTCCGGTCACCGCCGAGCGATTCGAGTCAGAAAAACCGAAAACGCCCGATCCGATTGAGGAACCTTTACGCAATAATCAGGAATCTCTTCCGAAACCGACGGAGCATATCATCGTTCCCGAACCGATCCCGGAGCCCGAACCGGCGAGATCCGTCCCGATTCCTCCGCCCATTCCCGCTCCGCCCGTCATCCCCGACAACGATATGTTTGTTCCTCCCGGTGAGGCTCCCGTTCCGTCGGAAAAAGTGAAGACCGAAACCGAAGCATGCGCTCCCGAAGCGCCATTGGAACCCGATGCGATTCATCCGGTCCCGAAATTGCCGACACCCAATCTGACTCGCGCGGGACAGCCGGTCACCCCGGTCGACCGGCCGGTAACCAATCTTTCCAAGGTCACATCGGTCCCTCCGGTCCGCGAGGCACACATACCCGCATCCGTTCCTTCATCGGACGAGCACGCTGCTTCCCACGAGGATCGCTCCGCGGTTCATTTATGGGAGATATTAATCAAGCGTTGGGAAGAAACGATGGTAGCGGATTCTCTCCAGATGAGACATGCCCGGATATCCGTTCGGGATTCGGATCTTTGGGTGGTATTTCCGGACATCATGCGTGCCTATATCGACGAATTGACAGGAAGAAACGAATATAAGAGAATCAGGGAAGACGCGCTGGCCTTATTCGGAGGCGTAACGGAGCTTCGGATGATTACGGACAGTGATAACGCCGAAAACTACTCATCCGAGCTTCTCAAAGAAGATTCGGACGGGGTTAAGCCCGATCCGCCGGACTGGGTTCGGAGACTTCGGATGTATTCCGAGCAAAATGGGATTGAATTCGATACCATCGACGGTATGGATTAACAGGCGGATCATTTTACCGAGGAGGAAAAGAACATGGCAAAAGGCGGATTTCGAGGTATGCCCGGCGGAAGCGGAGCAAATATGGGACAGTTATTGCAGCAGGCACAAAAGATGCAACAGGCGGCGATGAAGGCCCAGGAAGAAATATTGGCCTCAAATTTCGAGGCAACATCCGGTGGCGGTGTCGTCAAGGCCGTAATCGGCGGGGATCACCAGCTTAAAGAATTGACGATCGATCCTTCCGCGGTGAGCCCGGACGACGTTGAAATGCTGCAGGACATGATTATTGCCGCATGCAACGAAGCCCAGAGAAAGCTTGCGGAGGTATCCGAGTCCAAAATGGGCGGATTCACCGGCGGCATGAAAATGCCCTTCTGAGAGGTGACCGATGAGATATGCTCCTACCATCGCCCGACTGATCTCCGAGCTCGGGAAACTGCCCGGAATCGGCGGAAAATCCGCACAGAGGCTGGCGTTTCATATTCTTTCGATGCCCGAAGAAAAGGTTCGGGATTTATCGGATTCGATCGTTTTGGCCCGCGAGTCCGTACGGCTTTGTTCTGTGTGTCAGAACTATACGGATACCGATCCCTGCTCCGTGTGCGATGATCCGAGTCGGGATCGAAAAACGATATGTGTGGTTGAGAATCCCCGCGATGTCTCAACCATGGAGCGAATGCGGGAATACCGCGGCTTGTATCATGTTTTACACGGAGTATACTCCCCACTACAAAATGTGGGGCTGGATTCCTTAAAACTAAAGGAGTTGATCACTCGACTTCAGAAGGATAATGAAATCAGGGAAGTGATCCTGGCAACAAATCAAACGGCCGAGGGCGAAGCGACGGCCATGTATATTGCCAGACTGATTAAGCCGTCCGGAATTCGTGTCACACGAATCGCTTCCGGTCTTCCCATGGGCTCGGACCTTGAGTTTGCAGACGATATCACTTTGTCCAAAGCGATGCGCGCCCGCCATGAGTTCTAATTTCTGCTTATCGGATTAATCACCGGTCTGATAGATGGTTTCGCCGGGTTTAACCAAACCGAGCTGATCGCGAGCAATCTGCTCAATATGATCGTCGGACCCGACCTTTTTCTTTAAATCCTTAGCCGATTCGTTCTCTGCGATTGCCTCACGCTCCGATCGCTCCAACTCAACCGAACGATCGGCGACGCGCTGATACATGTCGTTTTGTCGAATGAGCATCGAACCGACAACCGCAAAAAGAATCAAAAAGAACACGACGACGATTACACGAGCCAGCGGATATCCGCCACTCCGAAAGCCTCCGGAAATCGTTTGTGTTTTGCTCGTCGGGGACATAATTCGATCCTTCCCGTATTATTGACTGACCGTCTTCTACCCATATTGTATTGATTTGAGATACCCGGCGCAATCTTTTATTCGTCGCACAAATGCCTTGAACGGCCGAAAAGCGAACATGTTACACGTGCGTAACCGTTGAGTAATCCGAATCGACCTCGTGCTTAGGCTGCGGGAGAATTTCGTACATTTCAGCCGCTTCATTTTTCCGAACCGTTTCGGCGACGGACACCACGCGCACCGATGTTACTCCGTTACCGAAAGCAATATCGATCCGGTCATTGACCGATACTTCCGTCGAAGGCTTGGCTGCTTTTCCGTTTATGCTGACACGCCCCGCGGCGCATACATCGTTAGCAATCGTCCTTCTCTTTATGATTCTGGACACCTTCAAAAACTTATCTATTCTCATCTTTTTTCTCTCTCTGCTTTACTTCTTCCCATAATCGATCCATCTTCTCCGGATTTAGCGAGTTCAGCGTCATACCGTCTTGCTTCGCCTGATCTTCCATTACGGAAAAACGGCGGATAAAACGATCGTTCGCCCGATTGAGCGCAACCTCCGAATCAACGCCCAGAAGCCGCGAAAAATTCACCGCCGCGAAAAAAAGATCTCCGATTTCCGACTCCAAGCGAGAAAAGCGATCGGGCTCCTTGCCCGGGTCAACGCCGGCATACGAGATCTTTTTGTCACGAATCAATTCAAACTCGATCTCAGAGAGCTCCTCATCGATTTTTTCACGGGCACCCTTTGCATCCGGCCAATCAAACCCGGCCTTAGCGGCTCTTTTCTGAATTTTGTCGCTTTTCATCAAGGACGGTAGTCCCGCGGGCAGGTCCAACAAAGTCTGTGCAAACGTGCTCTGGTTCTTTTCGAGCATTTTGTTCTTATCCCACACCGAAAGAACCGCATCCGGGGTATCCGCCCGGTCATTCCCGAAAATATGAGTATGTCTTGAAATCAATTTTCTGCTGATATTGTCCGTAATATCTTCGAATGAAAATTCACCGGCTTTCTCTGCCATTTCCGCATGAAAATATACCTGAAGCAAAACATCTCCGAGTTCGTCCTTGATTCGCTCCGAAGCCCCCGTATCGATTGCGTCCACCGTCTCGTAAGCTTCTTCAATCAGATTCTTTCGTATGCTCGTATGCGTTTGTGCCCGATCCCACGGACACCCGTCCGGACCGAGCAATTTTCGCATGATTTCGCGCAAATCCTCGGCGGTGAATTTTCTTTTTTCGGACAAATCCCACTTCTTTTCCATCATTCTCGCCTTTCCTTCGAACGGAACGAATGGTTTCCGTCCGGATTTGTACTCACATCCCGGCCGATCAGTCGAATCTGAAAGCGATCGAATTTGACCGGTTCGGTATATTGCTCCGAAAAAAAGATCGTCTGATGAAAAGCAGCAAACTCGTGCGTGTTTTTGGAAAGCCACAAAGGAATGGGGATCTCCAGTTCTTTACACAAGGAAATCAGTGCTTTTTCCAGTTCCTGAACAAACATTTCCTCACCGCTGTCTTCGCAGACAGTTTTGGACGCAGTCATAAGATTTGCCCGAAACAAATTGCCTTCCAATACAATCAATGGATCCTCCTTGCCGCAATTCTGCCCACTATCATTAACACTCTATTCACCCCGGCTGAACGCCATCGAAACAATTCATTGTTAATATGAACTTGTATCGAGCAAGACTCCTTACTTCATAACACCCTCCTTACAGATGCCGACGCCCCCCGTCGGTATCTACTTTTTTCCCATTATATATCAAATCATGTATTTCGGTTCCTCTTATGATATGCTAAAATCATCTTGCACACTATGAAAGGGCAAGTAATACATGCCTTCAGAATATAGTTCGACCGAGGATATTCGGAAAACGACGCCTCAGACATTGGAGCAGCGCTTTCCGATTCGCTACCGGAATCTTTCACGCATTCCGGTCCAGTTGCATATTACCGGAAATAAACTCCGGATTATTTTCTTTGTCCGTTACTCCAAAAAACTTCTGAAATATTTCCCCGGCACCGACATAACGTACGCGGATATCTTTGAGGCCGGCATCAGGACCAATTGGACCGGAAAGTACACATTCGACTGGCTCGCGGATGACGGATATGAAAAAGCGAAGGCGAAAGCCAGTTTTCGAGTCCTGACGAATGAAAACAACCCCACCGACGAAGAGATTTACCCCGATGTGCCCTCCGCGCGCGTCAACGTCGAATTTGTTCGAAAAGGAAGTCCGAAGGCGATAAACGAATTTCCGAAGCAACGTTTTTTCAGCGTTACATTTACGTTGCTAAACTCCTTTGCTTCTTTTGTGGTCAGTCCTCCGTGGCGCTGGTACTGGGGTTTTTTTAAGTCCTTTCAGTTGGAATCGACACATCTGAACTGGTCGGTGCGTCATCCCGGAAAAATCGTAATGCAGAAAAAAACGGATCGACACGCTTTTCAGCAGACGGGCGCCCATGAAGCCGGTCACCTTCTGGGAATCGGCGATGCTTACGCGGCCAATTATCGATTTTATTATGAAGCCCCGAATACGAGTGAATATATGATGTGCCACAGTCGTCGGGTTCAGCCGGAAGAGCTGGAAATGGTGCTTACGGCGCATCTTACCAATCGAATGCAGTATTTCCCCAAAAAAATGATTCCCTCCGTTTTCCTTTCCGGACTGCACCGCTCCATAAAACTGAAAATCAACCCGATGATCAAACGCAAGAAAATACGCCACGGTTAATCTGTTCCCTCGGATCGGATCTTTATCGCAGCTTATTTCCCGAAAATACGCCCGGTTCCGGCATCAAATCGTGTCTAAGTTGTAAATTGATTCAAATTCTTGCCTTAATTGGCTTAGTCACAACATCCTTTGATATTGTATGGCGTATGAATTCGATGTAGAATATTGATATAGAATTATGCAAATATGCTAAGGGTAGTAGGTTTCTTAGATATTCTGCATCAAGAGGAGGTTCACATGAAAAAGTGTCCGGATTGCGGGATGGTGATTGCCAATCAGGCAATACGTTGCCCCAAATGTAAATACGACTTTACGGATGGTCAGGGAGCCGCTTCATCCGGTGCAACAGCATCCGGAGCACCGAAGAGCACCGGGGCCATCATGCCGATGATCCTTGTGAACAAGGATAACGTGGACGAACTCTATGCTGACCTTAAGACTCGCATTATCAAGCGAAAGACGGAATTCGACCACTTCGTTGATTTCTTGGAGAACCGCACCTCATGGATGACGTCGCCCGCCGCTCTGGAGGGTCCGTTGTCCCACGAAAAGGGTCTGTTGATTCATTCCGTGGGTGTAGCCAAGCAGTTAATGCGCATCAAAGAAGCGCTGATGCCCCAGTTGGATGATGAATCCGCAATCGTGATTGCGCTTTTTCACGATGTCGGAAAGGTCGGAGTCGAGGGAAAGCCGCTCTTCCTCGTGGAAGAAAAAATTACCACCTCCGCACTCGGACTCGGCCTGGGCAGAAGCACATCCTCCGCGTCTTACGTACTGAATCCGAAACTGGTTCACATGAGCGTCGGAGTCCGAAGCCTTTTCCTGGTTTCTCAGTACATGCTGTTGTCCGATGACGAAGCCCAGGCCATTTGCTATCAGGGCGAGGTATCCCAAATTTACGGGAAGGAGAATCCGTTAACCATGGTTCTTCAAACCGCCAACAGATGGCAAACCAAAATCTACGAAAATGATGAGATGATGAGACAGTATAATTTTTCTTCTACTGCCTCGAAGTAAAATCATTGCTCACAAAAGAAACCGGGAACGATCGTTCCCGGTTTTTTTTACGTTATTCTCACTTTTCCGCTCCAAAAAAAACGCATGACTGCCGAACCATTTCATATAATCGTACACCGCAAAATGAGTCGGTTTCTTATTTCTCCGATTCCTTTTCGGTAATACCGTGAATTCCGAGAAAAATGCGCACCACTTCCGGGTCGAATTGTGTACCCGAGCATCGGATGATTTCTTCGACTGCCGTCTCCTTCGACAAGGCCTTCCGATACGGTCGATCTTGTGTCATTGCGTCGTACGCATCCACAACGGACAGGATTCTTGAAATCAGAGGAATTTCTCCTCCGGACAGTCCCTGTGGATATCCTTTTCCGTCCCATCGCTCGTGATGCGTCAATATATAATCCGCAATCGGTACGAGCTCGGGGGAAGAGATGGCAATTCGATACCCGATCTCCGTATGCTTTTGCATCTGTGTCCACTCTTCGGGCGTAAGTTTACCGGGTTTATTGAGGATATCGTCATTCACGCCGATTTTTCCGATGTCATGCAGTGTTGCCAACAACTCGAGTTCGCTGAGCTCTACTTGGTTCAAATGCATTCGTAATCCGACTTCCCGCGTCAGCTCGGCGAGGCGCTCCGAATGATCCTCGGTCTCTTTGCTCCTCGCGCTCATTGTCTGTTTGATGGATTCCACGATTGCGCTGTGCAAGCTTTTCCGCTCCAAGAGTTTACGCTTATTCATATTATCCTCGGCCAATTTCCGGACAGAGGATAAGGCAATATCCGGCATGTCCTTCGTTGCATATCCGAATGTCATGAAAATACGGTCAAAATCGATCGAAAAGTTGGCGTTGTAGGCATTAAAGGACGCTTCAATGGAACGTACAATTTCCTGTGCGGTTTTCTCATCGGTCTGGGGCAAAAGGATCGCGAAGTCGTCTCCTCCGATGCGGGCCAACACGTCCCCTTCTCTCAGGCATTTTGTAATCAGATGCGCGGCCTCAATCAGATTGGCGTCTCCCTTTCTTGTACCGAACGCATCGTTAAAAAATTTCAATCCGTCAATATCCCCGACAATCACCGAGATCGGCAGAAGAGACTCATCGTTTTCCATTCTTTTCTTTTCTTCCAGATAGTGTCTTCGGTTGAAAACTCCGGTCAGCGTATCATGACTGAAAAGAAATTCGACTCGGTTTTCTTGATTCTTTTTGGCGGTAACATCAATGATCAAACCTTCAAGTGCGACTACTTCTCCCTGTGCGTCATAAATCGCCTGACCCTGCTCGTAAACCCAGACACTTTCTCCGGTTACCTTCGTGATCGGGTATTCTCCGCGGTATACGGATCTCTCCTCAATCACCTTCGTCCAATCGCTCCACACGGTTTCGCGATAACCGGGATTGATTAGATCATTAAAGGATATTTTTGCATTGCCGATTAAGCTCTCCGGACGATAGCCGGTTAATTCAAAACACCCCTCCGATACAAATTCCATGGTCCAGTCCCGGTCATACCGGCAACGGTACGCCATGCCCGGAAGATTCGCCAACACCATCGCCTTGCTTCGCTCACTCTCCTCGAGACGCTCCCTTTGCATTCTACGGAGCGTTACATCCAGAAGCAAAAGCATCGCGTTTTGTCCGAACGGTGCAATACGACACTCATAATAGTCTTGCCGCGTGATGTGGACTTCCTCGAGAATAATCAGCTTCTGTTCCAGTATGGATCTTCGGATTGCGTTTAGCAGAAGTTCGGGCTGATTTTCGAGATCGTTATCTCCGTGAATGATTCCTTTGGTATCCTTGGAAGAAATCTCCAAAGACATGGATTCAACCTTCTCGTCACAACATAAAATACAGCCGTTGCGGTCAACACACGCAACACCGTCAAACATCATCTCAATCGCCGATATGAAGTAACTGATTCGATCGTCATCGATAATCATCAAGGATTTCCCATCTTATTGACTTCTGTATCTATGATGTTATCGTTTTTGATAAGTATAAGCAACCTTCGTGCAAATTCTTTCCACTTTAGTGATTTTTTGTTCTTGATTTTGTATAATCGCCGATTATCGGTCACATTTCAAAACGATAGCTCGCATTTTGGGAAATTGATTTTTCCGTCCGCTTCCGTAACGCTCTCATCCGCGTGAACACATTCGATCCGGCCGACAAACATCTCGTGCGAACCGGTCCGAATCGAGTCCACGATCACACACTCGATGTTGACCGGGCAATCGGTGAGGATCGGCGCGTCGATCCGACTCGCGCGGGTGCTTTGGATTCCGAATTCCTTGAACTTGTCGATATTTCTTCCGGAAACGCTTCCCGTATAATCGAAAAGCGCCTTTCCTTCTTTTCCGGGTAAATTCACGACAAAGCAGCCGGCTTCCTTGATCATCTCATACGAAAACCTCGACGGAACGATCCCGACCATCACCATCGGCGGGTCGTAACTGCAGTTACAGCAATATCCGACCGCCAAGGCGTTATCGCGCCCGCTTTTATCCGTTACCGATACGATCGCCTTCGGACAAGGCTGGATCGCCGATTTCATCTGTGCTTCTATCTTCTTTGACATATCCGTTCTCCCTGTTCATATATTCCGAAGCGAATGCGATTCAGTTCCCACATTCGTCGGAATGGTTGTGCTCATGACAAACCGATCCGGTCGATTTGAGGGCTCCGGAAAGATACGCCTCCGCCGCTTTGCGCGTATCGCCGGAGGCACCCGTAACGACCTCGATCCCTTTCTCGTTGAAAAGATCCACGGCTCCGCCGCCCATTCCGCCGGAAATGATCACGTTGACACCGCGCTCATCCAGATACACCGGCAGGAAGCCCGGCTTGTGTCCGGGGTTCGGGCAATTTTCTTCCCCTATGATTTTTCCGTTCTCAGCCGTAAAGATCATAAAGTTCTCGCAATGTCCGAAATGCTCAGTCACCGATCCGCGATCGGTCGCAACCGCAATCTTCATCGTTCCACTCCCTTTCTCTTCTGTGGCGGCCTTTTCGGCATCCGATGCCGATCCCGCCGCAGTCTCATCGTCCTTGTTTACGCGCCGGATCAACATATCCGCCGCCCGGTCGAGCCAATCACCCTCGCATTCCTCGATTTTCCCGGTATCGCATGCCGCAGCGATCTTCGGATCGATCGGGATCCTCCCGAGGATCGGAAGACTGTAGGCGGCCGCGATCGACTCCAGACGGCTCTGTCCGAAGATCCGGTGCTCCGAGCCGCAATCCGGGCACTTGAAGTAGGCCATATTTTCGACCAGCCCGAGCACGGGAATATTCATCATATTGGCCATCCGGACCGCTTTTTTCACGATCATCGAGACCAGTTCCTGCGGGGAAGTGACCACGATAATGCCGTCGACGGGAATCGATTGAAAAACGGTAAGCGCTACATCCCCGGTTCCCGGAGGCATGTCGATAAACATGTAGTCGACATCTCCCCATATGACGTCCGACCAGAATTGCTTGACGGTCCCCGCGATCAACGGACCGCGCCAGACGACCGGATCCGACTCGTTTTCGAGTAAGAGGTTAATCGACATCACGCCGATATTGTTTTGGGTATATACCGGCATCAGGCCTTCCTCACTGCCCATCGCGCGATCCTTGAGGCCGAAAGCTTTCGGGATCGACGGGCCGGTCAGATCCGCGTCGAGGATCGCCGTGGCATGACCCTTACGCATCATCTGTACCGCCAGAAGCGACGTCACGAGAGACTTTCCGACTCCGCCCTTGCCGCTAACGACTCCGATGACCTTTTTCACCTGACTGAATTCATTCGCCGGCGCGGAAAAATCAAACTCCTCCTTGCGGTCCGAACAATTCTCCTGACATCCGTTGCAGTTTTGATCACAATTCTCACTCATTTTCTTTCTCCTTGTTCCCTATGTTGATTGCGTTTCCCGCATATGCGTATTCCAATTTTTTACCGACGATCTTTCGAAGTTTTCGAAACGATTTCATCCCGGTGCAGTGGCCAGTATAACATATCGCGCCGGAGTTTTTTAGCGACTCACCATACTCCCGGAGCTGATTTTTTCCCTCTTCCCCGAAATCGGCCGAATGACTTAAGTGAAAGCCCCCGATCACGTAGTCCGGACGGACGCCGAATCGCTCATTCACCCACGCCAGGATATTGGGGATTCCCCGGTGCGCACAACCCGCAACCAGAAGCGATATGCCGTCCTTTTGAACCAAGAGATTCTGTTCATGCATAAAGTCATCCGGGACACGCCGGCCATCCGGATCCTTCGCGAAAAGCTTGCGGTTCCCGAGCGGCATCGGCGCATAGAGTTTCGGAACCGAAAAAAGCATGATTCCCGGCTCGATCCCGTGCTCCTGCCCGGTCAAAACGATACGGTTCTTATCCTTCTCGTCGGAAGGCATCTCGATCCCGATGTCGAAAATTCCGTCATTTCCGCGATCCGACTCATGCGGTGAAAAGGCATTCTCCCGCACACAGACCGGCGCGGTCGGGTTCTTTTCGAGAAAATCAAGAAGCCCGCCTCCGTGATCATAATGACCGTGGGAGATTACCGCATAATCGATCGTCTGCAGATTGAGACCCATCGTTTCGGCGTTTCTTCGGTAGATATCCGTCATCCCCATGTCGAAAAGGATCCGCCGGTCACCGAATTCGATCCAAAGGCTCAATCCGTGCTCCGTAAGAATCCCGGGGGATTCGGTCTCATTATCGGTCAAGACATAAATCTTCATCCCGCTTATTTGTCCTCCGCAGCAGATGGATACTCAAGAACCATCTCCCGAACACGATTATAAATTGAGCGGATCGCCGTCGCCGCGGGGCAATCGATCCGATCGATACTGCTTCCCGCATTCGTCGCCGCGGTCACGTGCGAATCAAAGGGAATCCGGCCCAGAAACGGCAGATTCTCCTCCGCGCAGAAACCAATAATTTCCGCGGTCTTTCCCTCGTTCGTGTCCGCTTTGTTCACACATACGGCAATTTGGGGATCGAAAAACCGGGCGGTCTCCACGATTCGTTTCATATCGCTGATCCCGGACACCGAAGGCTCGGCGACCAGAAGGACCAGATCCGTCCCGGTGATCGACGCGATGACCGGACAGCCGATCCCCGGCGATCCGTCGACGATCGCGATCGGCACATCCTTGTCGGCATGATCATACAAGGCTGTCTTGACTTCAGAAACGAGTTTTCCGGTCGTTCCGCTTCCCATCCGAAGTTCCGCAGTCGAAAAGACCGTTTTCCGGCCTTTTGAAGAGACACCGTCTTTATTCGGCTCCCCGGTGATCGTATAGAGCATACGTCGCCCCGCTACATTCTCCTCCGTCTTGATCGCGCCGACCGGGCAAAGCCGCTCACACAAGCCACAGCCTTCGCAAGCGGGGGCATCGACAACCGCAACGGAATCCGCGTTCATCGATATCGCGAAAAAACGACAAGACTCCGCACACAAGCCGCACCCGATACAAAGATCCGGGTCAACGACCGCGACGCCCATGCCGTAATAGTCAAAGATTTCGGGCTCCGGAAGCCTTGCGGTCACCAAATGAAGATTCGGAGCGTCCACATCACAATCCGCAAACGCGCGCGCCTTTTCGATCGAAATAAACGCAGCGGCGACCGTCGTTTTACCGGTTCCGCCTTTCCCGCTTAAGATCAACACCTTCTTCATGAAACACCTCCGGAAGCGGCTTTGTTCGCTTTCCCGAGGATACCCGAAAACAGCTCCGCATAACGCTTCTCTTCTTGTGCGGCAATCCGCGCCTCGGAATGGTGCATGCCGAGATCTTTATCAAACGGAATCTTCTCGAAAACCGGAAGTCCGTTCTCTTCACAATAATGCTCCGAAGGGTTTTCGCGCCCTTCTTCGTATTTATTCAAAACCACGCCGATCTGCTTATCAAACAATTTCGCAAGCCGCGCGACCATATCCAGATTATGCGAGCCGAAAATCGTCGGCTCGGCGACCAGAACACAAACATCGGCATCCCGGATGCTCTCCATCACCGCGCACGAACTTCCCGGCGGGCAGTCGACGACGACCGTCCCGTCCGACGGATCGATTCTCGAAAACAGGGTTCGAATGATCGGAATGCCAAACGCCTCTCCGGTATTCATTTTTCCGGAAAGCACGCGAACCGATCCGACCCGATAGTCGGAAACTTCGCCGATCGACCGATCCTCTTCGGAAATCGCCCCGCTCGGGCACAGGATCGCGCATCCGCCGCAGGAGTGACACACATTGTCAAATAAGGTCACCGTTTCCCCGGCCATCGCCAGTGCGTTAAACCGGCAGAAATCGACGCACACCCGGCAAGATGTACACTTCCCGTCATCGATAACAGGGAATTTGCGGGAAACCGTTGTTCGCTTTGCATCTTCGGAACCCTTGAAATATAGATGCCCGTTCGGCTCCTCAACGTCGCAATCAACGTATGTCGCTTCCTTCGCAACATACGCCAGATTGACCGAAAGAAGCGTCTTTCCGGTGCCGGCTTTACCGCTTAAGACCGCAATTTTCATTCGCGGCCTCCGCGACTTCCGGAACCCCCTGGGCCGTGAAATCCCGGATGAATATCGTCAAGCGCCAAAAGAGCGCCTTCCGCGAAAGCCTTGAGATTCTCCTCGACCGAGTCGCCCTGCATCTTATACATCTTGATACCCGCCGCACTCAAGACGCGCGCCGCGTTCTCGCCGCACCTCGGAGAGATCACGGCCTCGACGCCACGATCCACCAAGCTCTGCGCCGCCGCGATTCCGGCGCCGCCCGCCTGATTCGCGGCTGTATTATCAAATATGACACGTTCTCCGGAATCCGTGTCTGCAATCAAATAGAAAGGCGTCCGCCCGAAGGACGGGCAAATCGTTGTCTGTTCGTTATTCTCATTGACCGGAATGGCTATTTTCATTTCTGTATCCTCCTCTTTCTTGTCTGTTCATCGGACCTCGTCCGTTCATCATTCCCCGCCCGTTCATCGGACCTCTTCCGCCTCGAAAACAGTGCGGCCTTTGGCAATCCGGAAAAATACCGTCACACAAGTGATAGTCTCCGCCTTCGATATGAAGGACTTTCCCGAGGACCAGAGACTCTCCGAGCTTTTTGCGGGCGTCGAAATACATCCGCTGAACCGTGGTTCTCGCGACGTTCATCTGCTCCGCGCACTCTTCCTGGGTCATGCCCTCAACATCGATCAGGCGGATCGTCTCATACTCGTCAACCGTCATCACGATCTGCGCAGACCCGAAATCACCGTCCGACGGCCCGAACACATTGCGTTCGGGAAGCTCGCAGACTCTTCTCCATTTTCTCGGTCTTGCCATTTCTCGCCCTCCTCACAGATGCGGTACGACACGCATATTTATTATATGTAATTATGAACATATGTCAATTAATTCTCTTCTTTCAACACGCCGTTTTCTTTACGGTCAAGAGCCCGGTTCGTCGTGTCCGCCCATAAAAAATACATAGTCTCCGATCTTTACCTCAAGCCTCTTGGCAATCATCGCGCACTTCGCCTTAAGCAAGAAAAAAACATCCCGCCCGCAGTCGGAAAGCGCTTCGAAATTACCCTGTCCTTTACTGATCACAATATCCGCCCGCTCGAAAAGTCTTTTGAACGCCTCATCGCACCGAGAAAGGATCGCCCCCGGCGCGTCGCTTCCGCAGGAGATGACCCGTGCGCAACGGTCAACACCGGCCGCACGGGCGTCCGCGATCGTTACGTCATTGATGATCGGCACATCGCGAACCGCATAGATCAGGTCATCGTGATTCAAATATTCGATCAGGACCCGATCAAAAACCGCCTCGCCGGCATTGTCCGCGATCATCAGAATCGTCCGGGCGGACGAAAGCTTTTCGAGAAATAACGACAGATCGCTCCGCACGAAAGGGCGCTTCAATTCTTCATCCAGAGAGCGCGCCAGATCAACATCCTTCATGATCGCGGAATCGAGAATATTTCCGGTCACCGCGATTTTCATCGCCCGATACATTTTCGCGCATTCAAAGCTTTCTTCGGGACAACCCGCTCCGGAAAAAACAATCGAGTCGTCGTTTAGAAACTCGATCAGCGCAGGATACACCTCCGAAGCGGCTTTAATGTCGCGCACCTTCGTATCCGCGTACGGATCCTCAACCCCGGTTATGCGCTTCACGATCTGATGCATGTCCGCAACCAGATCCGGGGAGGAATGATACTCTTCATACCGCGCCAGAAGCGCAAAGCCCTCTTTCAAGATCTCTGCATGGAGACGCCCGTCCGCCGAGGACATCCGCGACGCATCCAGAATCTGGTTGAGAACGCACGGGAGACAATCCAGAAACATTTTCATAAATAACGATTTCCTTCTTGTTTTTTTCCGGATTTCGACGTCTCCGACCCCGCCTGCTTCGCAAAATCCGACATTGTATCCAGTATAACGTAATTATCTCGTGAGTACACGATCAACACAAGGTTGCCGGGCATCAATTGCCCGGCAACCCTGATTTTTTACGATCTGCTTGATTTACTTTTTACCGTCATCAAGTTCCTTCAGTCGTTGATTCACCTTTTCAAGCGAATCTTTCAAATAATCGGCTTGGCTCTTCAAAGCGCTCTTCTCGTCGACATCCTGGGTCGGCATCGACTCGTATCCGTAACCGTACCCGCCGTATGCTCCGCGAAAACCGACACCTCTACCAAAACCTCTTCCGAACCCACGTCCGAAACCGCGGCCAAAGCCGCGGCCGACTCCGAATCCTCCTACCCCCGGGTTCTGAAAACCCGGGACCGGAAAACCCGCGCAGCACCCCGTACCTCTGCCGGTCATCGGACCTCTCCCGTCCGGCCCTGTTCTATCTCCTCTTGGCATTTTATTTCACCTCACTTTGTCTTTGTTATGAACATATGTCAATTACAGTATAGCTCTTTATGCACATATGTCAATAATGAGTTTCTCCTTTTTTTCTCCTTTATTACTTTTCGCTGTTTTTATTAAGGATACCCCGGCCTGCTTGTGCATAATCACAATTCTGCAATTTCATTTGTGAACGTCTGAAAAACAAAGTGAATTCTCAATCTTTTTTAATTGAATATATTGAGCCCTTATAGTACTTTAATCATAATCGGCATTTTGCTGTAAAGCATTGTCACACAGGCATTCCACCCCTGCCGGCCACCTCATCGAATGAACGGGCGGCAGCACTGATCGGAAGGAGAAAAATATGGAGATCAAACACAAGAAATTGCAAGCATGGGTCGACGAAGTTGCAAAAATGACTCAGCCCGACAGCATCCGTTGGGTCGACGGATCCGAGGAAGAGAATCAGATGCTTCTGGATCTGTGCGTATCCTCCGGAGCGGCGGAGAAGCTCAATCCGGAAAAGCGCCCCGGATGCGTTCTTTTCAGAAGTGATCCTACTGATGTAGCGCGCGTCGAGAAGAGAACGTATATATCATCAGTCAAGGAGGAGGACGCGGGCCCCACCAACAACTGGGTCGATCCGACTGAGCTCAAAAAGACCCTGACCGAACTTTCCACCGGCTGCATGAAAGGGCGCACGATGTACATCATTCCCTTTTCGATGGGCCCGGTGGGCTCCCCGATGTCCAAGATCGGCATTGAGATCACCGACAGTCCGTACGTTGTCGTAAACATGCGTATAATGACCCGTGTGGGAACGCGTATCCTGGATGTATTGGGTGAAGACGGCGAATTCATCCCGTGCCTTCACACCGTAGGTGCCCCGCTTGAACCAGGCCGGAAGGATGTTCCGTGGCCCTGCGCGCCGATGGACAAAAAATATATCAGCCACTTCCCCGAGGAGCGGATGATCTGGTCCTACGGGTCCGGTTACGGCGGAAATGCTCTTTTGGGCAAGAAATGCCTCGCACTTCGTATCGCTTCCGCAATCGCCAAGGACGAGGGCTGGCTCGCTGAGCATATGCTGATCTTGCGCCTGACAAGCCCCGAAGGCATTGTCAAGTACATTTGCGGCGCTTTCCCGAGTGCCTGCGGCAAGACCAACCTCGCCATGCTCGTTCCGACGATCCCCGGCTGGACGGTCGAGACGATCGGAGACGATATCGCATGGATGAGATTTGGAAAAGACGGCCGTCTCTACGCAATCAATCCGGAAGCCGGATTCTTCGGCGTTGCGCCCGGAACCTCCATGGAATCCAACCCCAACGCGATGCACAGCATCGAGAAGAATACGATCTTTACCAATTGCGCACTTACAGACGACGGAGATATTTGGTGGGAAGGAATCGGCTATGACGCCCCGGATCATCTGATCGATTGGACCGCACAGGATTGGGCGCCCGGTGCCGAAAAGCCCGCCGCTCACCCCAACGCACGCTTTACCGCTCCCGCGGCACAGTGCCCGGTCATCGCTCCCGAGTGGGAAGATCCGGCCGGAGTTCCGATTTCCGCGATTCTCGTCGGAGGCCGCCGTAAGACGACGATTCCTCTGGTGCATGAGAGCTTTGATTGGCAGCACGGAATCTTCATGGGCTCGATCATGGGCTCCGAGATCACCGCTGCGGTTATTTCCGATAAAATCGGTCAGGTGCGCCGCGACCCGTTCGCGATGCTTCCGTTTATCGGCTATCATGTCGGAGATTATCTCCAGCATTGGCTCGATATCGGCACGAAAACCGACGCGGACAAGCTTCCGAAGATCTTCTATGTCAACTGGTTCCGTAAGGACGACAGCGGCAAATGGCTCTGGCCGGGCTTCGGCGAGAACAGCCGTGTCCTGAAATGGATTGTCGAACGCGTTTGTGGCACCGGCAAGGCAATGAAGAGCCCGATCGGCATGATGCCGACCGAGGATGCCATCGATGTCGACGGTTTGGATGTCAGCAAGGAAGACATGCACGAACTCCTCCTGGTCAAGAAGGACGAGTGGCTCAATGAAGTCGAGTCGATCCGTGAGCACTACAAGTCTTACGGCGAAAAGCTTCCGAAAGAGCTTTTGCATCAGCTTGATGAGCTGGAGGCCCGCCTGAAGGCGTGAGTCTTTGATGCACTATGCTTGTTAAAAGGCCGTGAGCAATTGCTCACGGCCTTTTCTTTTCAGCAAAATACTATGCATCGGATTGACTTTCTCTATATGTCCGCTCCGTGGTGTCCGGGATCAAAATACCCGGTCACCACCAGCACACAGGCCTTCACATAAACAAGACGTAATTCTGCGCACAATGTATCCGTGGACTCATCTTCGGTACCGGGTTGAAACCAAACATACTTCACGCCGAGCTCGGAGGCTTCCTTCAGATAATCACGGCCGCGCTTCGGAGAGACAACCATGTTGATAACGGCCGGTACCTGCGGGAGACTCTTCAATGACGGGTAACAAAAATCCCCCTCTGTACGGTCGTATTTCGGATTCACCGCATACACGGAAAACCCCATATTGCGGAGACGCCGATAAATCATATTGGCATATTTGTCCGAATCCTGCGTCACTCCGACCACTGCCCAGTTTTTTTCCAAAAGCATTTCTTTTTCAAGCATAATCGCCTCCGATCAAAAATCCGACCCTTATTTACTTATGACTGCGGCTCCGGTTCTACCGGTTCCGCTCCGATTGTATATCCGTAATAATCGAGAATCGATTCAATGACTTGATCCGCCCATCGATCCTCTCGGTATCGATTCGACAGAATGACCGCCGTTATTTGCTCCGAAGGAACACATACAGCCGTTGAAGAGAAGCCTCCGACATCTCCGACCTCAAAAATCGAACCGTCCGAATAAACCGAAAAACCGAGCCCGTATCCGTATTCGCCGGGGGTTAACAGTATTTCCCAGCTCTCCTCGGAGAGGATTTCCCTTTCGCGAATTATTGCCATCCATCGGATCAGATCCTTTGCGCTCATGCGAAGACCGCCGTCCGCAATCAACGGTGTTTCCGGTGTCCGGTATTGCACGGCGTTTTGGTAGCAGTATCCGTCGGCCGTTTCGGAGGACGGTCCGAAGGACGCGGTTTCAAGGCCCGCGGGCGTCAGGATGTTTTTCTGCATAAAATGAATATACGGAACTTCCGATATTCGCTCAATAAGATCCGCAAGAATGACGTATCCCGTATTCGACATGCCAAACTGAGTGCCCGGTTCAAAAAGCAGTTCTTGATTCTTGATCCATTCGTATGTCGTCTCAAACGAAACATCCGTTGAAGAAAAAGCGTCAATGGCGGCTCGCGTTTCCGTATGGAAAAGACCCTTTTTATATAGTAACGAAGCATGATCGGGCTCCGCGATGGTTCCGTTCAAATAATTCGGGATTCCTGAGGTCATCGAAAGAAGCATTCGAACGGTAATAAGGTCGGCATACTCATAATCGGGATAAAACTCCGAAAGAGTGGTGTCCAGATCCAGTAACCCCTGTTCAACGAGCACCATAATCCCGGCTGCCGTGAATTGTCGGGTAATATAACCGATCTCGTATGTTGTATCGGGATCACAATATTCCTCGCTCTCCACACTTGCATATCCCGAATAATCCTCGTATCGGATTTCTCCGCCCTTTATAACAAGAACGGTACCCTGATATTCCGGTGAAACAAAATCCGCCAAAACCTCCGCAAGGTCTTTGTCCGGGTAAAAGCCGGTCGGTTCGGTAGGCCGCTCCGGAAAAAACCGTCCGGGCTCAACCGAAGAAGGGGCCGTAAATATCGAAAAAGAACTCGGTTCTACGGTCGTGGCAGGGATGTTCGAGCACCCTGCTCCGAAAGAAATCATTGAAAGCAGGCAGAAAATCGATATCAGCTTATTTGCTTTTCCCGAAAAAAGAAGCATTTCGTTCTCCCAATAAGAAGCGGTAAAACCGCGATATTCATATTATAGCAAAGAAAGCCGCAACGCGGCTTTCTTTCTTACGGACCGATTCGAAAGATCTGTCTCCGGGTAAAGTAATTCTATCCGTTACTCAAACGCCCGGCAAATGTCTTCGTCACCTACCCGAATTATCAATTTCCTCCGGGATTCTGAGCGGTTTCCCGCTGAGTACTTCCTGCCGGCTCACTTCCGCCTTCGTGAAGAGTTGATCCCGATTGCAAAGCGGATCCTTCTGTCTCCCGGTTCTGTTCGCGATTCGTCTCTTGCGCAGTTCCTTCACCGTTGTTCGGCTCACCGTTCTGCTCTTGATTGGTGACTGTCGCTCCTTCTCCGGTCGGATCCCCGCCCTGTCCGCTTGATTCGGAAAGCCGCTCGTTAATACGTGTCTGATCCTGTTGTTTGTCTCCCAGCAACGCGCCAACCAGCTCGCCCAATCCGGCCTTAGCAATATTTTGCTCGTTCCACTCTTTGTTCTGAACTTTGGATTGGTTAAGAAGCATTTGGCGACCGACAGATAACTCATTTCCCTGAGCCTGTTTTTTCACGGCAGAATCGTTCGAGTAGATTACCCGAACATTTAAGCCTTCCATAGCCGCCGTTTCTCCCTGATTCTCGAAAAGCATGAGCTGTTCTCTTATTCTTTCGGCGTCTTCGGGAAAAACACCGGAAATCAACACGTTGTTCATTTCCATATGATTTCCGGCACGAAGCGTTGCAATCCAGTCTTCAACCGCTTCGTCCCATGGCATTCCCGCGTAGTTTTTACCCTCTAAATAGGCTTCTGCATCCTCGTTCATTGCCTCAACCGATAGCACCTTAAGATTTCGGGCAATCGTAAATTCAACCGACGGGTTAACATCAACGGAAATTCTGGCATATTCTGTTTGTGTTCCGATAATGTACTGTGCCAACACCGCGCCGCCTACGATGAGCAAAACAGCGGCAGCAACCAAAAACGCGATTCTTTTTCTCGATGCGGTCGGATTGACCGTCTTCTCCTCTTTCTTTTTCATGGTAATCTCCTTTCCGATCACGATGCCGGGGTGAACGGGAATTCTAACCACCCGACAATCCTCGGTCATCACCGAAGCCATGGATTCTTCTACTGAAATAACGGTTCCCTTGATCATTTCCTTTCCTCCTCAAAGGCCTTTGCGTAATACCGGACGCTTTCCGGACCGCAAGATAGGATTGCCTCGTAATACAGGATAGCGGCTCGATGTCTTTCGATTGTTTTTATCGGTACACCGCTTGTCATCGAAAGCGTTTTTACGGGCAGTTTTTTCGTCTTCATCATCTCTCCGTCCATTTTCGATTGGATAAGCAGTCGTGCCAGCGTAACACAAAGTCTTCGTGTATCCGCATGCCTGGGAATCCTTTCCGATATCTGTTTTAATGTCAATCCGAACAGTTGCAGTTTGCTTTCCGTTTCTGCCATGGCCTCTTCAAATTCCAAATCTCTCTGGATCTCGCTTCCGTCGTCCCCTGCCATGTTCCACATCACTTCTTCACCCTGATCATTTTGTGTATCCGTCATCAATATCGGTCTGTGTGCACGCTTTTCACTTCGTATGTGGTTTAAGACGGCATTTCGGATAATGATTCTCGCGTAGGGCTCGAACGGAATTCCTTTTTCCGTATCAAAGCGGTTAATCGCCCGGTTAAAGGCCTGAAGAGCGACACTGAAATCATCACTCTTTTCGGCATTGAAGTCACGAGTTAGTCGAAAAACCACACCTTTCACAAATGGAAAACCATCGCGGATAAACTCATTTCTCAGGTCATCGTCACCGTCCTGAATTTTCCTTATGACGGACTCGGGTTCATCAAACCATGATTTCACGGCCTTCTCCTCTTTTTGAAGTACTTCTACTTACTATATACACATCCGATTTTTGATTTGGGGGGGGACGGGGTCATTTTACCGTAAAATTGCTTTGAAATTCTGAACATTGCGCATCGTTATTCAAGCTGCATCTTTTGAAGCCGGTAATACGCACCCTGTAAATCCATTAATTCCTCGTGAGAGCCGGTTTCCGCAATACCGTTTTCACTTAAATAAACAATCTGGTCCGCCATTTTAATCGTGGAAAGTCGATGTGCGATAATGACCGAGGTTCTGCCCTTGGCCAATCGCTCAATCGAAGCTTTTATTTTATTCTCGGTTACCGTATCGAGCGCCGAAGTCGCCTCGTCCAGAATCAGAATCGGCGGATTTTTCAGGAAAACCCGCGCAATCGACACTCTCTGTTTCTGACCGCCCGATAATGTGACACCCCGTTCGCCGACAACCGTTTGATACCCGGAAGGCAAGGATAATATGTAATCATGAATCTCCGCCTGCTTGGCAGCCTCTATTACAGCATCGTCATTCGCATCCGGGTTTCCGAAGCGAATGTTTTCCATTATGCTTTCGGCAAATAAAAAAACATCCTGTTGAACGATTCCGATATTCTTTCGAAGAGATGCGATATCAATGTCCCGAATATCCGTACCGTCAATCTCTATCCTCCCGGATCGGGTTTCATAAAAACGGGGAATCAAATGGCAAAGGGTGGTTTTCCCTCCTCCCGAAGGGCCGACGAACGCCGTTGTTTTCCCCGCTGGTATTAAAAGATTGATATCGGAAAGAACCATATCCGCCGATTCCTCCCGGCTGTATGAAAAGGATACCCCTTGAAAAGCAATCTCACCCGCAACACGGCCTACTTCTATCGCGTTTTCCCGATTAACGATATCCGGCTTCACTTTCATGATTTCAACAAACCGTAAAAAACCTGCCATACCGGATTGATAAATTTCGGTAAAAAAGGAAATCCTTCGAATCGGAGCGGCAAAAACGGAAATATAGAGAGTAAACGCAACCAGGTCAACAAGACTTAATTCGTCCCGCATAATCCAATACCCGCCCGCGGCAATCGCGACAACACTGAGGACGGACAGAATCGACTCCATCGAAGAATGAAAAACTGCCATCGTTCGATAATAGCGGCCTTTTGCTTTGCGATACAGCCAGCTCTTGTTTTGAAATTTCTCGGTTTGACGCTCTTCGTTTCCAAATGCCATAGAAAGGCGTATTCCGGATATGGAAGACTCGATTTCCGAGTTAATCTCAGCCGTACTCTCCTTTAGTCGTCTCGAGGCGTACGATAATTTTTTTCGAAGAAGAATGGCGATTGCAAGCAGAATCGGAATGCTTAAAACAAGGAGTATTCCCAATTTCACATTGATGAGAAAAAGTGCGATGGTTGCACCGATTAATGACGCTATACTGATGACCAGCTCCTCCGGTCCGTGATGGGCCAGCTCCGTGATATCAAATAACTCGGGCAGGATCCGACTCATCAGACTTCCGGTTCTCGTCCGATCGAAAAACGGAAAAGAAAGCTTTTGAATATGCGAAAACAAATCGTAACGCATCCTCATTTCAATGTTCGCTCCCATCAGATGTCCCCAGTACGTGACGACAAACTGCATGAAGCCGCGAAGAATGAATGCGACGGCCATAGCTCCTACGATCAAAAAGAACGCATCGTATTTCTTTTCCGGAAGGAAATTCGATAACACGTAGCGCGTTGCCATCGGAAACGCGAGATCAATCGCAGCGATGGAAAGGGCGCAAAACATGTCCAGAATGAAAAGATGCACATCATACCGGTAATATTTAATAAAAATACTAAGCGGTCGTTTCTGATCAAAAACAGCTTCATCCACTGTATTCTTCATGGAAATACCTCTCTTTGTACTCGTTATTATAACGCAAAAACCGGTATTTCTTGATGGCGAAGCATCCATTATTTTTGAATTTTCAATCCAAATAGAGCAACGATCCTTTTGTCGGATCAGCACTTTGAAGAACAAAAAATCTCCCGCCGGAGATTTATTCTTCGACGGGAGATTTTTTTCGTATTTTTTCAGGTTACTCGAGTTCCAGCAGTCCAAAAACTGTGGTGTCTTTCCAACCGGTGTCCGTCATATCCCAAAAGTTCAAAAGCTTTCTCAGACCGGTTTCGGTAATATTGTTGTATCGTACATCAAAACCATGAATCATACCTTGTGCGGCAGTGTTCGCCAGAGGGATGGCAATTTCGGCAATAAATCCGGTTTTTGTAATCAAGGTCCTCGTTACAAGCTCTGCCGAGCCATGGTCAACGCTCAGAACATTGTTGAAGTTTAAGCGGTATTGACCATCGTCCGCCCCGTACGTTCCGGTTCTATCGTTCATTTCGTCCAAAAATATTTCGATTGAATCCTGTTCGTACGATGTAGATGAGGAATCATCCAGGTTAGGATCGGTAATGTCGGCTAGAATGTACAGCATGTCTTCCTGCCACATCACCTTGAATTCGACCTTAACCGCTCCGTTTTCATCGGAGTCGCCCAAGAGTGATTTGTCCGCAAGGAACGAAGGAACACTGTCCCACACCGGATCGATTTTACTACCGCTCATATCCGGTTTCCCGTAAACGGCCGTAGCGCAATCCGCCATTGTCTTGAATGACAGTTTGCCCATATTTCGAACATTTCCTTCGTTAACTTTGTCGTTCCAGGCAGACACCGTTCCGTTATCCTTGACCATTATGTCGAACGGATTCGAGGTCGACTGTTTCCCGGCTTTCGACAATGTTACGTCCACGGTATAACCCTTTTCGGTTTCCGTTCCTTCGCTTCTTTTGATCGTCGTGATGTCTTCTCCGAAAAATACGGTGACCGAATCCAGGTCATTCACTGTATTGTCTGTCACCGAAACGTAGAGATAAAGCGAGTCTTCATCGTGAAGAGCACGGAATTGCGTATTCCCGAACTCGTAGGCCGTTGCGCGACCGAACTCTATATCACTCGGAGTTCTGAATCCGTAAGCGTTGGCGACGAGCACTTCCGGCGGCAACTGGGAGGGATCCGTCAACGCCCAAAATGCATACTTGGGCTCCATATCGGCCGTAAAGAGCAGAGGATACTGATCCGCCTTCCAGCTTGTACCGTCCGAAATACCCCAAAAAATTACGGCATCGATATGCTCCGCATATTGCTGAAAGCCCCCCATCAAACTTGCGTAGCGCTTTGCCTGTTTCATCATTTCTTCTTCACTGTTATTTACGGCCTCAATATCCAGCTCGGTAACCCGGATCCGAAGTCCCATATCAATAAACTTCTGCATCGCTTTTCCGATTTGATCGACCGCGGGATTCGCCATCTGGTAGTGTGCCTGAAATCCGACGACGTCAATCAAACCTTTTTCGTTTAATTTCTCGACCAGCTCAACAATTCCGCTGAGCTTCGGCTCGTACGGAACACTGTAGTCGTTATAAACCAGCTGAACGTCTTCGGGTGCATATTTTCTGGCGTATTCAAAGGCTTTTTCGACATAATCGGGGCCGATCGTATCCATCCAGTAATGACCGTTCTCCGGATCATCGGCCTTGGAAGGACGAAGCTTTCCGTTACTGTCGGCAATCGCTTCGTTCACAACATCCCAAGATGTCAGAACTCCGGAAAATTCCGGGTAAAGTGCATCGAATACCGCAGCGATATAGTTTTCCAGACGCTGAAGCATTGTGTCTTTATCGACCAAATCACCGTTCGGATCATACCCCTTCCGGAAAAAAACCTCGGGGGTCTGAGAATACCAAACCAATACATGCCCGTTCACCGTAAACCCGTTTTCTTTGGCGAAATTCAGCAACGGTAATGCTTTTTCAATATTTACGGCCGGGTGCGTCTCATCTCCGCTCGCAGCTCTTGCCCTACACTCTTCCAGATCCAATAGATTTTCGGGCTTCAGTTCATTTTCATGCGTGAATGTAGAATATTGGCTTCCGATAAATTCCATCAATGTCGGATCACTGAATACCGAAAGCGGAACCGCGCATCCGACGGCAAAATCATCTTGGTACACTTCCTTGATGCTCGGCAAATCCATATTGAGATCAGTGGATTCATTGTCCAGAACACGTACATCGTCAATATAAAAAGGCATGGCCGGAGCATCCAGTGTTTCAACATAGATTACGGTTTTCTCAGCGGCCATGCCCGCACGAAATGTGCCGGACAGCTTGGTCCAATTCCCGCTTTCGCATTCTGTCCGATGAACGTTTTGATATCCGGGGACGCCCGCAATCGTAACTTCCGCAGAAAGCACCATCGTTTTCGGTGATCCTGAATCATGGTATACCCAAACGGATAATTCATAGGTGTGACCGCCGACAAAAGGATATTCACATCCCGGTCCGTTCCAGTCGGCCGTGCGATCCTCGGTATACAAGCTCGAATATCCGGTACGCGCAACATCCTGGGATCGGGAGACAATGACTTCTCCCTCGCCGCGTCCGTACCAAGGACTCACATCGGCATCTTCCTCGAAGCTGTTATCTCCGAGTTGTCCTACGCCTGTTCCTGTTCCGGTTTCGGAAGCGGACGCAGTCGGGGATTCGGATGTCGTAACGGAAGGTTCTCCCTCCCTGGTACATCCGACAGACCCCACAAGCAGGGACAGCACAAGAGTAAAAATACACATTAATTGAAACAAACGAGTCTTCATTTTTTTCTCCTTATTCCTTACGGTCATTACCGCTTTTTATGGGCGAAACGATTCAGTACCCTTCACAGCACGAAGGAGAAGCGAAATGCTTCTCCTTCGTAATATTTCATTAGCATCAAGAGCGACGGATAAGATTACTCTTTCAACGCGCCCAGTGTCAGACCGCCGACAATCTGTTTGGACAAGAGCACAAAAACGACAATAACCGGCAGAACCGACAGAACAACCCCCATGTACGTTGCACCGACATCTTGGCGGAATCGGTCAGCCTTGAGCAGTTTAACAACCAGAGGAACCGTGTACAAACTCGTCGTGCTCAAAATCAAAGACGGCAGGAAGAAGTTATTCCAACTGGCTACAAAAGAGAAAATCATGAGCGTAAAAACACCGGGCTTAGCCATCGGTAACATAATCCTGTGGAAAATGCCTAACTCCCCGCATCCGTCGATACGCGCGGACAGAATTAAATCCTTAACCAGCGCAGTCTTCAAATACTGCTCCGCAAAAAATACCGAGGCCGGAGCCGCAATGGCAGGCACAATCAACGGGATAAACGTGTTGGTCAACTTCAGCGAAGACATAAATTGAACAAATCCGATAATGGAAACCGATTGCGGAATCAAAACCAGAATATAAATAAAACGACGGAATATTTCCTTAAACCGGAAATTGTATACTTCGATCGCATAAGCGGTCAGCATAGAAAAGTATACGGTTAGCAGCGTAGACGACACGGTTATGATCGCGCTGTTCTTATAACCGCTCAGCATTGCTACATCAAGGCTCATAAGTTTATTCCAGTTGTCTATGGTAGAGGTACCGGGAAGCAGAGACATTCCTGCGTAGATCTCTGTGGTCTCCCGGGTAGCGTTCATGAAAACGATCCATATCGGGATAATCGAAACAAGTGCAAGAAAAATCAAAACAACATAGATGAAAAATCTCGCGGTCCCCAAACGGAAATGACCACTTTGGGATAGCATATTTGTTCTAGCCATTGCGCTCTACCCCCTCCTTTTTCTTTGCATCGCAAGCTCTCTTCGTGCTTCTTTTTGCGCTTTCCTTTCGGAAATCGCGTCTTTGTCGCGAAGGAAATAGAAGATAACCAAGGAACAAATTGTTGTCATAATCAGCAAAATAATGCCGATGGCGGCAGCCGATCCGGCTTTGTTCGCAATCTGGAATTGTCTTTGCATCAAGCAGTAAATGGTAGTGATGGAGTTTCGGGGATTTCCTTCCGCCGAAATCAGGAAAGGAATATCGAACATCTGCATTCCACCGACCAAAGAAGTAACAAGAGTATAAACCAGAATCGGTCGTAAAGAAGGCAGGGTGATGTACCGGAACATCTTCAAACCTCCGGCTCCGTCAATCATTGCCGACTCATAAAGGGATACGGAAATGGATGACATCCCGGCGACCAGTATAACGATGGTGTTACCATACCACATCCACCATTGAATAAAAGAAACCATCATTTGTGTAAAGGTTGTGTTCTCCAGGAACATAAACTCTTTTTCCCATACGCCCAATACTCTGACCATAAATTGGTTGGCAGGAGCTGAACCATCCTGAAACAATTTGAAAAATATGACACCGACCGTTGCGGGCATCAGCAAGTTCGGCATGTAAAACACGGAGCGCCAGAGCCCGATCAGCTTTATCTTCAAGAAAGAACTGTTAAACCAAACGCTGAGTAACATCGCGATACCAAGTTGAGGAATGAAGTTAACCACCCATATTAACCATGTGTTCGCGATGGACTTCTTCTGAACACTAAACTTATCATAATTAAAGGAATCCTTGATGGCTGTTCCGATTTCGTCCCATTTGCCACCTTTGATTTGATCAATATTTATTTGGGGTAAAAATCCCTTAAAGAACTTTCGGAAATTATCCATTCCCACAAACTTCATCTGAGTTGGTTTCAGAACGTCTAGGTCTGTAAAGCCTATAACGATTGTGTACAGCACCGTGTAAAGTGAGAAAAAACAGAAAACGATTATAAAAGGAGCAATCATTATATAGGCGACATACCCCTTTTCGAGACTAAATCTCCGTGGTTTTCCCTGCCTGATTGTTCTCGACATAGAGTTCGGGGCAACGCCCCCGACCCGAGACCTCCCGGCCGCAACCCCTGTCGAGTCTTTCGATTTGTCGGTACGCATAGCCGTTCCTCCGTTACCGATTATTAGGTGCGACAGCGCCTGCGCCTACAAGAGGCGCAGGCATTGCCACAATTCAATCTAAAATGATGTCAGTCTTGAATCAGAGCCTCGTTATGAATTAGACGCTCTTATCCGGGAAGTTAGCGACTATGGCATCCTTGAAGCCTTGGATCGCTTCTTCTTTGCTCAATTCGCCGGCAGCGTACTGGCGTACCCAGTCTGCCAAAATGGTCTGAACGGAGTCGTCCGTTCCCTGGAAGAGGCGAGCGGATACATTCGGAGCCGCCGCAGCAAATCCGCTGTAGGAGTTCTGTCCGCCCAAGAATTCGCTCATCTCGGAATTGTCAAATCCCGCGGTAATCGCGTCTACAACCTTCTTGCTGGAAACAAAGTCTCCGGCAGCCTGTGAAAGCTCTTCTCCCGCAAGAACGGGATCGATCGCAGCCAGATACTCGTGGGTGTAAACACCGGTCGCCCAGTTGGTCAGATTCTCTTCGTCGAGTGCGACGAAACGAACGAACTCTTTCGCAACTTCGGGGGATTTAGCGTTCTTCATGGCACCAACCCAGGTTCCGCCCCACTGATAGCCCATAGGACCGGATACGCAAGCCCAGTCGCCCTTGGTTTCACCGGCATTCGGAGCCAGAGTATAAGGCAGACCCCATGTCGGCAGGAAGTAGCAGAAGATCTGGATGGGGTTGCCGGCTGCGTCGGACAAAGCGTCCTTCATGCCGTTAAACCAACCTTCAGACCACTGATTCACTTTGGCCTCGTAACCATTCTCACGGAAAACCTTAGCGATATCAAAGAGCTCATCCACCTTCGGGTCGATAACGAGCGTGTCATCAACGAACCAAGGATCATTACGAACCGCAAAATAAGCATTGCGGAATTCGTCAACGGAAGCAACCATGAAGGTCTTTCCGCCGGACTTTTCCTTAACGGTCGCAGCCATCTCGGTGAACTTGTCCATGTCGGCCATCAAATCCTGAACTTCATCGGGATCATCCGTACCGAAGTACTCTTTCGCCAAAGAACGACGATAGAAAACGGCACCGGGGGTGTTCTGATAAGAATACGCGCGGATCTCGCCGGTTGCATTGTTGGTTCCGACATCGATGGTATTCTGGTAGGTCTGCAGAACATCCGCATACTCTTTCAGATCGGAGACGTCAAGCAGCAGGTCACTGTCAACGAACTCCTTAACAAAAGAAGCTTCCAGTCCGATAACATCCGGGCACTCAGCCGTGTTGGCCGAAGCGATGACCTTCTGTCTGAACTCTCCACCGTCCATGCCAATCTCGACATAGGTAACGTTGACTTCCGGATGTCTCGCCTTGAAGGCGATTGTCATGGTCTTCAACTCATTGGTGAAGGACCAAACCGTAAGGTCTCCCTGAAGGCTCGTAACCGGCGGGGGCGTTGTGCCCGTCGTGGTTGTGCCCGTCGGAGCCGGCGTGGTTGTGGTCGTTTCAGCTTCCGGTCCGCAGGCAGCCAAGCCGCCGAGAACCAAAATCAACGACAGTACTAGTGCAACTAGTTTTTTCATTCACTTTTCCTCCTAATTGTTGTGTGATGAAATGAATAATCGAAATTTCTTTCGACCGTTTGATTATAGCATCAGTTTTTTTTCTATGCAACACCCTCAACGGGACGCAAAAACACATGCGTTTATGCGTGCATAATGACCAAAAAGAGAGGATTTTCAGGATTTTTAGATGATTTCAGCAAAATAGCGGCTATATTTCTCATAAATGTTTACACTCTTATACATATGAGTATAATTTTTTAAATCCGTCTCTTCCTTATGTCCAATTGTCGATTCGTTGTATTCCGACTTATGTATCTCGCCGCTCGTTACGTTTCACTTCTGTTTTTATCCGTAAAAATATGTATTCGAGATCCGAATCTGTACATAGGGGGATTGTCGCATCGTATTGACGACAGTCTCGGCAAATCGCCTGCAAAATTAACTCTTCACCATTTCTGTGAAACACGGGAAAAGTGAAAGCTCGGGAGCAAGGCGATGCGAAGAAACCAGAAAAAATCATTTTAAAGGGATGCCCTAGGTATGCGATCGCTCCCGAATCCTGCCTAATAAGTGCTTTGCTCGTTCGAAAAATCCGAGATAAGCAAGACTTATCGCAGAAAAAACGAGACGTCTTACCCGCTTTGAATCTCGAAGTGATTGGCTGGATCCCGGCATAAGTGGCAATGTAAAGGGGCTGTCTCAAAACAATGTACGCCCGGATATTGGACAGAGGCTATATGAAGGGTGAATAGCTAACTTGAATCCGGTCGGGGCCTCCTGACCTTCGAAGGACCATCGCGGCTTGAAACTACCGTTATGACTTCAGAAACACTCGAATTTGTCGGTATCCGCGCCGCCCGAAAAGCCGACACTACCGACCTATTCGAGCGGCGCGCGGTCTCGTTTTTGATTATTGATTACCGACTAAACGAAACATTTCGGCGATTTAGTCGGTATCTTCTCGCCGGCGCGCAAGTGTGGTCTCCATCCCCCATACATTCCTGTCGAATCCGATTCTATTCACATCTCCAACCGTTTCATATAAACCATCCGACTCAGAATGGATTCAGAGCAGGTTTCATGTGCTATTTTTGAATCCAATGGTGAGATTTTTGAACTTTTGCCGCGTCGCTCATCGGGATCAGATTCATGATCAATCTGCTTCGAAAAAAAGCTGCCTCAATCGACTTTGCTACAAGTCTTTTGAGACAGCCCCTTTACGTTGTATCTGCACGACGCGTTGGATACAATTTCACGATTTGCCTTGGGTGTGTGCACTTTTGCACGATTATGAATTGCTTCGTCCAGTATTTTCCGCGTATCCTGAATAAATCATATTTTTTGCTTATTTTGCGAAAACAACCTCAAGAATTTCCTTAACCATTTCCATAATTAGGGACTGCTGAATAAGTCTGAAACGTCGATATAGCAGGCTTTTCACGGTGATGAATGGTATAATTGATGCAGGGGAAATCCCGTCAAACCCTCAAAAACCTTGCATCTGGAGAGTCGAAATGTACGAGAAGAAGACGATACAGGTCAGCTTTGATGAAAATCCCAACAGTTTCATCGGTGCACAGCTAAGTCCGGAAAACCGATGGGTCAAACTGGCACAAATCATCCCATGGTCTCGTTTGGAAGGGCACTATCACCAGACTTTTGCCAACCCAAAGGTTGGTAATCCCGCCAAATCCTGCCGAATGGCGATCGGTTCCCTGATTATCAAGGAACGTATGAAACTGTCGGACATCGAGATGTTAGAACTGATTCGCGAGAATCCGTACATGCAGTTTTTCATTGGCATGCATAGCTTTTCGGACAGAGCACCTTTTGACGCATCCACCATGACATACTTCCGTAAACGCCTGACGCCGGAGATCCTGGCTGAGATCAACCAGATGATTATCGAGGCAGGCAAAGAAGATGATCACCACGATGATAATGACGGTTGTGATGCCGGAATGTCAGACGAAGACAAGCCGAAAACCAAGAACGAAGGAACTCTGATTCTTGATGCAACCTGCGCACCAGCTGACATTCACTTTCCGACCGATGTCGCCCTCCTCAATGATAGCCGTGAAAAGCTTGAAGAGATGATCGACGATCTGCAAGAAGGCTGCGACGAGAAGAAACCCAGAACCTACAGGCAGAAAGCACGCAAGCTTTATCTGCGCTTCGCCCGAAACCGCAAGCCACGTTACAAACAGATTCGCCGCGCCATTCGTGAACAACTTGGTTTTGTCCGCCGTGATCTTGAACTGGTTAGGGAAATGATTGCCAGAAGCAGCCGTCAGCCGACACCTCGGCAAATGCAGTATTGGCAGACCATTCAGGAAGTATACCAACAGCAACTGGAGATGTATGAGCAGAAGAAACACAAGGTTGATGACCGCATCGTCAGTATCCACCAGCCGTGGGTAAGACCGATCGTCCGTGGCAAGGCGACCGCTGAAGTCGAGTTTGGCGCTAAGATTTCGGTCAGCCTGGTCAATGGATACGCGCTGATCGAACAACTGGACTGGAACGCTTTCAATGAATCCGGCGATCTGCAGGCCGCCGTCGAACGTTATAGGGAACGGCACGGCTGCTATCCTGAACGGATTCTGGCCGACAAGATCTACCGAAACCGCAAGAACCACCAATATTGCGCAGGGCTGGACATCCGAATGAATGGGCCGAACCTGGGTCGGCCGCCCAAAGACAAGAAGCTGTATGATGAACAGAAGCGGCAGGAGCGGTCAGAAGCAGGTGAACGGAACGCAGTTGAAGGTAAATTCGGTGAAGCCAAGCGCTGCTACACGCTGAGCCGGATGATGACGCACCTCAAGAACACCAGTGAAGTCTCCATCCACATGACTTTCCTGGTGATGAACCTGGAGAAACGGCTCCGGGATATTATTTTGCTCTTTTACAGCTGCCTATCTGCTGAGCAGCTGACGTTCGCGTAAGAAAAATCGGGGTTTATTCAGCAGCCCCTATTAATGAAATCTAGTTCGTCGCGAGGCACCTCATTTCGCTTGCTATAAGGAACGCCTGCTCTACATTCAATCAACCCATGGCTGGACAAGAATGCGATTGCAGCATTGTTTGGTGAATCCTCCTGGTTATCGCGTTTCAACAGATAGTATTCCAGATCGACCTCCTTCACTAATGAACAATCTTCGGATTTTGCCCATTCTTGATAGACGGCTTGATCCAGCGGTGGCGGTATTATACTGATGCTGCCTGATATTTCCCCTTTTTGAAAACCAATCGTCCAGTTCTCATTAGTCTTCCGGTATTGCTGAAAGTCACTTACAGAAAGATCCATCAAGCTTTGGGCAGTCTTCAAGGACACAATATCAAGCGATATTTCCTTTTTGCTGGCATTGCCGGCTAAGGTGCAGACTAGTCCGTTTTGGGCATAGGTGAGCGTCTTAGTATAGTTTGTGCCGCCGATCCATTCGCCAGATTCATTGGTCCCATCCCAATTGACTGCATCCGTGTTTGTATAACAGACGATCCCATCTTCAATCACCTTTTCGCTCCGGGTCAAATCCGCATCCGATAAATTACCGCGAGAAACAAACAATTCCAGGGCAAGGTCGTCGCCTATCCATCTGGCGAAATACGTACCAGCCGTTCCGATGCTGTAATCCTCTCCAAGATCTATGTCCCAGAGCTTCTCGCATTCAGCAGGAACCTTGAGCGATTGCGTATTTATTTGCATATTTATATTGGTACAACCAGCCATGAAAATGCTGACGATCAGAAGAAGAATGATAGCAAAACCGTATGTGACGTTCTTCATACAAAAGCCTTTCATTTAAATTGCCATAAACTGGCTACGGGTGCTCTTTAATATCGACAACATTCCATATTCCATCAGCCTTTTTGAGTTTCCAATAGCTCAGTATATTTGCTGAACCGCTGACACTTTTTCCATCTTGATCGTATTGCATATCGGAATAAACAACCCACATGTAACCGCTGAATCGATCGATCTTAGCAGTAATCAACTGTAAATCGTATTTGACTGTGCTGTTTGGAATCTCGTCCGAATAATGAAAATAGCGTGCCAATGCGCCAACTGATTGATCAGCATCAGCCTTTTTACCGGTATAAGCGAATACCTTTTCTGCGGTTGACAAGACCGTTGAGACTGTCGCTCGATCTTCATCAGTCATTTGATAATCGATTGTAGAATAGATAGATGGCCCGAAAAAATCCTTTTGCCAAATGTATGTCGCGTAATTAGGACCGGCTGAACGCGGATTAGCCACTAGCACGCCACCAACTAAAATCAGAGTCAAGACCAATACAATTATCACCCAGAAGGCTGGCTTTCGATATTTCAATATATTTCGCACACGGCTCATAGTCCCACTTTCTCCAAAAGCTAACGGGCTTCCTGAAAAAATCGGTCGTTTTATGGCGAGTTGGACCAGCGCTTCGCCATAATCTGCTTTATCATCATGGCTCAGCTCTTGCATAACCCGCTCGTCGCAGCTCATTTCCATATCTCGACTCATGAGCCTGAATGCTAACCAAATCAATGGATTATACCAATGGATCGCCAGTACAAGGAACGCGAAGGATTTGATCACATGATCATACCGCTTCAGATGCGTCTGCTCATGCTGTAGCACGAGGGCTCGATTCCCAACGCTGAGGCCGACCGGAAGATAGATTCTTGGTTTAATGAAGCCACACACGAATGGCGATTCAACCTTGTCTGATTCATAGACATTTCCGCTGATTCTGGTCGCTGAGCTGATCCGGCGTTTTAGTCTTGTATAGGAAACAATACTGTATAAAAGCATCGCGGTAAACCCGGTAAGCCAAACTGCTGTTCCAATGACTATGACGCCTTGAAGAGAATTGTTGCTTGCGGGATATGTGGACCATGGAAGGGAAGCGTTGAATATGCTGTTAATGACCGGTCTACCTACATCAACCTTTGGGACACCAATGGCAATAATATCGGTTGGAAAATAATCAACTTGACCTGTAATGGCTGAGGACCTAATGAAGCGACTCAGCAAAGAAAATGACGATATGAATGAAACAGGTGAGACGAGGCGAAACAAGACCACCGACCATAGCGCATAGGATATCCATTTAGGTGCACGCTTGAGCAGCAAGCGCAGAATAAGAACAACAAGCAGGACATAAGTTGCGGTGATGCTCATATTGAGGACGGTCAAAAATATCTGGTCCATCATTTGCCCTCCCGATATTCATCAATAAGTCTCTTAATCTTATCAACTTCTGGCTGACTGATTTTGCCGCCATCCAGGAAGGCCGCGATGAATTGCGGCAAAGAGCCGTTGAAACTACGTTCCAGAACTTGACGACTTTCCGTCCGTTGAATTTCCTCACGACTCATCAGCGCTGTGACGATCGTATTTTCGTTCTTTAGCAGGTTTTTATCACAAAGTCTTTTCAAAACGGTGTATGTTGTGGTTCGCTTCCAGTCAAGCTTTTCTTCAGCATGCTTGCAAAGCTCTGGAGAAGCAATTGGCTCGGTATCCCACACAATTGATAACAAGCGAAAATCGGCATTGCTTAGTTTCATTTCTTTTTCCATATTGCCCTCAATCTCGAACACAAGACAGTCGAAAACAATAGACTAACATCAGTCTAACGTTTTCGACTCATTTTGTCAATAATGATTTATGCCCCGTTGAAATGAAGAAAATAAAGGTAACTCCCCAGCAACATTTAAATTTAATCCGATAGATTTCAAGTCAATCCGCCACCTTAACCATCACCCCAGACCTGAAAACAACTTCGAACCGATCCTCATGAACCATGACCTTGTCGATCAGCCGCCGGACCAGCTTTTCATCATACTCCTTGATGACAGTCGGTTGTTTCCGGAGGAAGATGCTCATTTCGGCGTTTCGTTTACGAAGATCATCCCGACCGACGTTCTCCACGTAATCAATGTAAGGGCACTTGCACCAGTTCGTCCATTTAGTGTCGTTGACGATCTGGGTCAGTCTTGTCTTGATGACCCATACTTGGTGCCATGCGCCTCAATGACTTCGCCATTGCCGACATAAATACCGACATGGCCGCTTTTCCAAACGAGAATGCCTTTAGTTTCAGGAAGTGTGGTGATCGGACCTTTTTCCAGGGCGGCATTGTAAAGGCCATTTGCCGAGACATCCGGCAGGCCATCTAGCTTGTAGATGATCTTGCCGTCATCATTGGTCCAGTAGTGGCCTTTGATCAGACCAACACAGTCCTGGACCGGCTTACCCAACCAGTTAGCCCGAATGAAGGAAAGATAGGGCAAAATCTTCAATGGGTATTGTCCTGTGAGGGTGCAGTGGACGGATTTGGTTCACCCGGAGTCAAGGGTGGTGACGGATTTTGATTTAAACCTTCCAAGCCTAACTTAGCTAGCTTATAAAACTATACGTGATAAATTAAGTGGGCAAATCCGGTAGCTTCCAGACGCCTTAATGCGGCCTTGACAGCATAAGATGGTAAATCCTCACACTTCCCTATTACTAAAAGATGATCGTTCAGCCTTGTTCACCACACTGGAAATTCATGTCTATTTTCTGTTCTTCGGTTAGATGCAAGCAAAAGCCTGCGTTTCCGTACATAATAGATGAAGGCCTTCAAATGCAAAGGAGACAGTCTCGTGGAAGACAGTTTGATCATCGATCTTTACTGGGCGCGGTCAGAACAGGCGATCAAAGAAACGGAGCTGAAGTACGGAAAGCTGTTTCACCAGATCGCCAACAATATTCTGCACAATCCGGCAGATGCCGAAGAAAGCGTGAATGACACGTACCTGGGCGCCTGGAATGCCATCCCACCAGCCAGGCCGCACGTGTTGACCGCGTTCCTCTGCCGGATCGCTCGCAACCTCGCGCTCAAGAAATACCAGCAGATCCATGCGGCCAGGCGCAATCCCACGGTTGCGGTATCTTTTGAAGAACTGGAAAATTGTCTGGCCTCAGGCGATTTGGATGACGGGAATTTTGCTGATGACCAGCTTGCGGACTGCATCAACCGTTTCCTGGACACGCTTGATGCAGAGCCCAGACAGGTGTTTGTCCGACGCTACTGGTATTTCGATTCAATCCAAGAGATCATGAAGCGCTACCGGATGAGCAAAAGCAAGGTCGAATCGATGCTTTTTCGCACGAGACATAAGCTGCGTACATGGATCGAGAAAGAAGGATTATAGATGAATCGTGAAGAACTAAAGAAAATGATCAGCCTGATCGATGATGACAAACTGGCGGAAGCAGCTGTCAGCCCTGACCAACAGGTCTTGCGCCCGGCCACCCGTTTGACGGTCCGTCCCGCCTGGCAGAAAGCGCTCATGGCTGCGGCCGTTGTTGTCCTCGTCATCGCTGCCTCTTTTGTCTGGACAAAGCTCGGGCCGGGCTTGAACCCGACGAATACAACATTGCCTACATCGATGGCAACAACTGAAGCGACGAAAGTGACGCCCAAGTGGGAAGAGCTGGAGGTATTTGAAAAATACATCGGCGGAGCCGTGATCAACGGGATCGAGTACCGGAGCAGTGTCCGTGAACTGGACGAAAACCTGATCGAAACCAAACTAGGCAACCTGCGGCTGACCGGATACGATATCTATACAGATAAAACATATGAGATTGACGCGGCGTTTTACCGGATACGGGATATTGATCCGGATTGCGTCGTGGCGGTTCGCTATGAAGGATATGACGGTTACTATGGATTCTTTAACTCAACCTATACGTTCAAGACGCTGGCTGATCTGATCAACCGCCTGGATTTACCGGAGCACCTGAAGATCAATAATACGTTCATACGCTCTGTCTGGCAGGGCGATGCCCAAAAGGATCTGCTCCGCTGGGAATATTACAGCCTGCCTGATCCGGATATCGTCTGGGAGCAGCTGCTTGCGCGAACAGATATCGTGAATGAGGGCGAAGCTGCCCGTGATAAGCTGGGCTGGGAAGTCCTTAGCATCAGCATCGATTACGCGCCGGCCGGCCAAAGCAATATCGGGATTGTCCTTTTTGACAATGGATATCTGACAACCAATATCCTTTGGTCGCTGCAGTCATTCTATATCGGCGAAGAGGAAGTCTCGGCTTTCCGGGATTATGTTCTGACCCAGGGAACGCTCGAAAAAAGCATCGGCCTGGACTCGCCTGTTGCAACGACAATCCCGGAACAGGGAGAAGTGACCACAGGTGAATCGGTCGCACAGACAACGCAAGGAACGACGAAACCATGAGAAGGACGGATAACCGTCGCCATTCGTCGTCGTGTATCCAACAAAGGTTGAGCAGCAGAACGAGCGAGAGACAGGAAGTGAATCCATTTAGCCTATGCAACTATACGTGATAAATTAAATAAGCTAATCAGGGGTGTGCACTTTTGCATGATTTTTCAGCTGTGTGCATGATTTCATGATGTGTGTCCAAATGCGTATTGCTGCTAGAATAGGCTGAATGGATTCACTTCCTGTTTCCTGGTCATTTAGCGTCTCATCACTTTGTTTCTTCATGCTGTAGTGAGTCGTTTTCCAAACTCGCCCACCCTATGTTCAAATAATATTGATGTGTATGGCTCATGTTTTGCCAGCATACCAATTGCTCCTCAAATTTTTATCGTAGTAATCGCTCGAGGATTGATTAGTCAAGTAAATGGAAGAACGTTATGACTGCGTATGAAGAAAAAGATGTCCAACTTATGTTAAACTAATTAGCGATATGCATATTTGAAGCATCTGGCAAATATAGATTTACATGAAACTGACTAGCAAACCTTACAGCAACTGTAAGTGGTGTTCTTCTGCTCCGGATGGTTTACTTGTTATATCAAAGGAACAGGAGGTTCTTCTATGACTAACAATAACCGTATTTTACAGGTTGAGAGCCTGACAAAGACATATGGAAAAGGGAGCACACAGACAGAAGCATTGCGCGGGATAAGCTTTGATGTGCTCGAGGGTGAATTTCTCGGTATTATGGGCGCAAGCGGCTCTGGAAAAACAACACTATTGAACTGTATTGCCACCATGCTGAAACCAAGTGCGGGAAAAATAATTCTGCATGGTAAGGACATTGCCTCTTTTAAAGGCACACAGCTTGCCGACTACCGCGGCAAAGAGATTGGCTACCTCTTTCAGGAGTTTGAACTACTTGACAATCTGACGGCAAAAGAGAATATCACGCTTCCGCTAGCATTGCACGGTATTTCCGGGAAAGAAGCCGATGAACGAATAGCCACTATTGCCACGAAGCTGGATATTACAGATGTTTTGGATAAGTTTCCGGCGCAGCTTTCCGGCGGGCAGAAACAGCGCGTGGCGGCGGCAAGAGCGCTTATTTCAAATCCCAGTATCGTTCTCGCTGATGAACCGACCGGAGCGCTTGATAGTAAAAATTCAAAAATTCTGATGGATAAGCTCGCTGCAATCAACGATAGCGAGCAAAAAACGATTATGATGGTAACCCATAATGCTAGTGTCGCAAGCTATTGCTCCCGCATTTTGTTTATTCAGGACGGCAGTCTGTTTCATGAACTGAGGAGAAGTGCGCAAAAAGAAACACCATCTACTTTCTACGAACGGGTTATGACCGTATTGGCACAAATGGGAGGAGGGAGCGCAAATGTTCTTTAAACAGATCAGACGTAATGCTGCACACAATCGTCGTGGTAATGGCTTGTACTTCGGCTCCCTGATTATTGCTATTGTTGCTTTTTACACGCTGCTTTCTCTGAAAGAGCAGGATGTAATGCAATTTCTCTCCACCATTGAAAGTGATGCTGTCAGAAAATTATTGATGCTGATCCCCGGTGTTTACGCTGTTTCATTGTTTTTTGTTTTCTTTTTGGTGTACTTTGCTTGCAGATATCAGATGGACAGCAGGCGGCGAGAATTCGGGATGTACCTGATGCTTGGCATGAAGCGTAGCCGGCTGTTCCTTATGTTGCTTGGCGAAACGCTTTGGAGCAGTATGATTTCGCTGTTGATAGGTCTTCCCATTGCCCTACTTCTAACGGAAGGGACTAGTCTTGCAACAGGAAAAGTCATTGGACTTGGCATCATCGGACACACGATATCCTTATCTTTCGATGCAATTTTGTGGACAGTCTGCGGATTTTTAATCGTGCAGCTTCTCTCAATGCTGATTATTTGTATCCCGTACGGAAAAACAGAACCTGCCAAATTTATGTATACTGATGCTTCGTCAAAGCAAGCGCCGGCTTCATCAGCTGCAAGCATTATTTTTCTTTTTCTTGGCATTGCTTTTTTACTCCTTGCTTACTACATTGGTCTTTTCAGATTAATGAATCAAGATCTGCTGAAAATGACAGCTTATTTTACCGCAATGCTCATATCGGGCATTGGGGGTACATTCTTTTTATACCGCGGTGTTGGCGGGTATATCGGCAGACACATTGCAAAAAAGAATCACCGTTCAAACGGACTATCAACTTTTACCGGTCGGCAAGTTCAGGAAAGTGTCCTGTCTCAGCACAAAGCGCTTGCAGTATCCTCTCTGCTTCTTCTTGTCGCGCTTTCCTGCATTTCCTACGGAATTGCCATGGGGGCTGGTAGAATCTCCGATTCCAGAACGACAGATTTTTCTGTTATAGGCACAGAAAAGGAAGTTTCCTCTGCTCTTACCGAAGCAAGTGTAAGAGATATGGTTGAGACCTCTTATCCAGTATATCTCTCAAGGACAAAAACAGAATTTGATACGAGACAAATACAAAGCGAGTTGTTGCAAATTGAAGGTGCGGAAAATGAGGCAGAATCTTTTCACTCAGATTATATCCTGTCTATATCATCCTATAACAGCTTGCTGTCCGCCATGGGGAAAAAGGGCATCAAACTCGCGGATAACGAAGTTGCTTTGTATTCTACATTAGATGAAAGTTCGTTATACTCTTACTATCGAGAAGCAATCAAAAAGGGATTAACAATCGGAATAAACGAAAAGCAATTTAAGCTTCTGTCCGAGTTTTACAGCGACAATATTGTGGCAGACCGTTCCATCACGCTTTACGCTGCTTTGATCGTTCCGGATAGCCTTTTTGGACAACTTGCGAGTAATACGGAACCCTTTTGCTGGAATCTACATTTGAAAAAGAGCCTAACTGATGAACTCGGCCTGATGCAGGCAATCCAAAAAATGGATACCAGTCTGAATAAAACCGGTCTTGAATACGACAGTTATCTCAGCGGCATCGGCAGGAACCTGTTTTATGCGGTTGCGGCAAGCTATCTGACAATTTATCTCGGCATTCTGTTTTTGCTCATTGCCAACACTGTAGTAGGAACAAAGTACCTGATTCAACAGCGTGAGAATAAGCATCGGTATGTTACGCTCCTAATGCTCGGCGCGAATACGGAGGGAATGTGCCGCTCCGCGAAAAAACAAATCAATATGTTCTTTGCGCTGGTATTGGGCGTGGCGGTATGCAGCAGCATTGTTGGAGTCTTTGTTTTGTTTAGAAATTTTACAAGACTGCCTATCGGTACCGAATTAACAACTGTCATTGTGCTTTCTATGATCGCACTGCTTGCTTTTATCCTGACGGAGTTCGTCTATATTTCAGTTGTAAAACGTAATGCATGCCGTGAAATAAGGGAAATTGAAATAACAGATCGGGGGTAACACCGCTTGAAAAAAATAACCGTCGTTGAAGATGATCCATATCTTCGAGAGGAGCTCATCATAACCTTTGAAAAGAAGGGGTACTCGGTTTCGGGCATCTCTTCCTTTGCTGCTCCGAAGCAGGATATTCTTGCTACACACCCCGACCTTGTGGTGCTTGATGTGAACCTTCCGGGTATATCCGGATTCGAGCTTTGCAAGTGGCTGAAAGCAAGAAATTCTTTTCCGATTTTAATTCTGACTGCACGTGATACCTTGGGCGATGAGCTGACCGCCCTTGGCCTAGGCGCGGATGACTTTCTTACAAAGCCATGTCATCCAGATCGTTTACTTGCACGAACGGCAAGGCTTCTGCAAAATTATGGAAAGGTGAAAAACACGATCCAATGTGGAAAGTTGCTGCTCGATACTGATACTTACAAACTGATCCTGAATGACAAATGCATTATATTGCCGGAGACCGAAGGTAAAATTCTTCGATCCCTCATGGAAAAGTGTCCCCAGGTCGTCTCACAATCAGAACTGTTTGCTGCTATCTGGGGGACAGATGAATTTGTGGACGACAATATATTGCAGGTCAATATGACCCGGCTCCGGAAAAATCTCGTAGAAATTGGACTTGAAAACAGCATTACAACCGTGCGCGGACAAGGCTATCAACTAGAGGTCTTGAATTTATGAAAGCATTTTTCAATAAAATCGGCAGCTGGCTGATCCTGTTTATGGCTACGGATATGGCTTTTATTTTACTAACCTGGCTAATCCGACCGGAAGCCATTAAAAGCGTTAGTCTTTTTATCATTCTCTTTACACTTATTATGATCGGCATCGGATATGTATGGCAGCGAATAAGTCGAAGAAAAAAGCTTGATGCCTTCAAATCGTTTCTTGACGATCCAAGTGAAGAAACAAAAGCCACACTGGCTGTGGTATTAGATGATTCATGGAGTCAGATGATTGAATCTGCGTATACTAAGATACAAAAGCAAACAGCCACCATCAGCGAAAAGCAAATCGGACTGCAAAATTATCAGGAGTATATCGAGGCATGGACACATGAAATCAAAACGCCGTTGTCCCTGATGACGTTGATACTTGAAAATCATTATGACGAAATAAGTACATATGTCGCTGACCGTTTACACTATGTCAGGCTGCAAATAAGTCAAGATGTAGAACGAATTTTGTATTATGCGCGTCTTCAAACCAATCATGCTGATTACAATTTTTCACGTATTAGATTGGACGAATGCGTCGTTGATGTGCTGTCAGATTATTCGCCCCTTGCAGAAGAGAAAAAAACAGCCTTTACTTGCGAGATGCAGCCGCTTGAGGTAGTTTCAGACCGTAAAGTACTCTCATTTATGATTTCACAGCTTGTCAGCAACGCGGTAAAATATGCTTCGCAAGTGGAAGGTAAGGTGACTGTCATCGTTACTCAAGACAAGGATGTCGATGCAAAAATACGTCTTGCAGTGCACGATAACGGTAACGGCGTTCCTGCAGAGGATCTGCCGTTTATTTTCGATAAGGGATTTACGGGATACCATCCCGATCGGCAGAAAGCCACCGGAATGGGGCTTTATCTTGTGCGAAAATATGCGAGTGCCTTAAATATAGATGTTCGTACGGAAACCTCATTGCTAAATAGATTCGGCTTTGGGATTGAATTGGTTTTTCCTGTGGTCGTTAAGCATTTTGAATAATGTCTTTGATAACGAGAAAATGTTGTTTTATGACAAGTGAATATAGTAGGGCAGAGAAATTAACACAAGATATCTTCAGCAGGGCGAGTGCATTATGAAATATGTATCATTTATTGATTTAAAGATTGCATCTGCTGTCAAGTCCCAATTGTTGGTGTAAAAATATTTGCGCGTTATTTAGATAGGCTAATCAGGTGTGTCCACTTTTGCACGATTTGCCCTTGCTGTGTGCATCTTTACACGATTTGGGTGCAAATAGGCTATTTGCAGGCATATTTTCGATCTGATTGTTTAAAATATCTCTACCTAAAAACCCCGAAATCCCCTGAAATCAAAGGGCTACACGTTTGTATCAAACGTGTAGCCCTTTTGTGATCAGCTTAGGCTAAATTCTGTAGTGTTCGCAATGAGTAAGGGTGTATAATCTATCATGTGAAGAGCCTGCCATTAGACTATTTACGGTTTGGCTGTTATTGAAAGGTATGTTTTTGCTCTTGAAAAATCAGATTAGGCTAAACAGCTAACGGCCGCTAATCAAAATGCAGATACTCAAGGAAAAAATCATGAGCGATGTTAGTGGAGAGCGAATAGTAAAAGTCGTAAAGACACGCAAGCAATATAAGCTTGCGCATGTGGCAATATACTGTCGGGTCAGCACACGTAGCCAGGAGCAGGTCCAAAGCATGGCTAACCAGGTCTCATACTTGACTCAGTATGTTTCGCGGCAACCAGGTTGGATTTTAACCGACATATACATCGATATGCATTCTGGTAAGGAAGTAGCTGGGAGAAGCGAGTTCCAGAGAATGATGGATGATTGCATGGCCGGCAAGATTGACCAGATTGTAACAAAAAGCATCAGCCGCTTCGGCAGAAACACGATCGAGATCATGTCTTCCATTAACCTTTTAAGAGAGCGCGGCATAGACATCTACTTCGAGAGTGATCATATGCATACGCATAACAGCGAAAATGTCTGGTTGATCACATTGCTTGAAGGGATTGCTCAGGAAGAAAGCAGATCGCGAAGTGAAAATATCAAATGGGGAATTATCAGGGGTATTGAAAGCGGCAGTGGCAAGATCTTTCTGAAAAAATGCTTTGGCTACGATCAGGATCAAGATGGTGATCTTGTCATTAATGATAATGAAGCTCAAATTGTCCGACTTATTTTTGATCTCTACTTGAAGGGGTACAGTATTCTGGCAGTCATCCGTGAACTGCATCATCAAAACATCAAATCTCCCACGGGAAAAGATCAGTGGAGCAAACGTACGATTGATACCATGCTGGCCAATGAGAAATATACGGGTGATGTGATTGTCCTGAAATCCTATACAGAAGACTATCCAGAAAGCAAGCGACGACTGAATACGGGACAGAAAGCACTCTATCAGGCACTTAATATAGCACCTGTTATTATCACGAAGGAACAATTCCAGGAGGTTGCAGCAGAGAAGGAACGGCGAAGCAATATTATCAGAACCGATGCTGGACGCAGAAGAAAATCAACGCACTATAGTATGAGGAGAACAAAGGCTGAACCGTTGAATGAGCAAGAAACAGGGAGCGAATCAGTTTAGCCTATTCATCTATCCGAAGTTGATTAATTATGCAAACCAGGTGTGTGCACTATTTCACGATGAGGGTACACTAAAATCAGTATAAATTTTGTAAACTTCACGTTGATATGTTCTCTTGATCTGAGTGGCCGGAGTCCAGGTTTATGATGTCAGTTGCCAATTCTCGTATCTTACGTTAGTGGGAACAGATCAACCGATATTTTAGCGTTTTTGAGGTATGCGGGAACATATCATTGGGTTTGTCTGTACGTGGGAACAGGTCGACAAACATAGCATGCAAAATTTGAGAAGCGTTATTAATCCCTATCCCAAATAAGGAATACGATCGCCGTTTTCAGAAAGAATTATATGACCTTCATTTACAGAAATATCATAATCATGCGTCTCTTCAGCAGAGTTTGCGAATTCTTGATAGGTATGACGCAAAACCGTTGAGCCATCTTTTTCAAGAAATTCCAGATTACCATGATGCGTTATGAATGTGTTCCGATACTTTTCTACGCCGTCATGGGTAACGGAAAAGACAAAAGAGAATACGCCCGATGTCGGCCCATAACTCAACATACAGCTTTCCTTCGTTCCATCATTATCAATATCAAACTCTGCGGATGTTATTACCATTGCATTGTTAATGTTACTTGTTGCCTCTTCAGGGTCTGTTGAAGCAAGTAACCATCCATGACTTGCAAAAGCAAAAGCGTTATTCATGGCTCCTCCTGCTCCTTCCGGAACAGAAAGCGCATATATCACGTTCCCTTTTTTATCGAGAGCCGTAACCGTGACGCCGCTTAAATCTGTAAGCCCGTCAAGCGACTCCAGATACACTTTTTCGCCTTTTTCATAAAGGCTTCCATCCGCATTCTGGCTTCCACCGCTTGTATAAGGTGTTGATACCTGAATACTCGCTACGTTGTCGGCAGCTATGGTCAAATAATATTTCAATCCATTATCTTCTTTTGAATGTGGTGTAGGATTTGTTAGAAAGAATACTGCAAAAGCAATACAGGCAGCAACTGCTATAAAAATAATCCAGAATGCGGGCTTCTTATTATTCAACACAGATTTCACCCTTTCTTTTACACCAATCTCGCCAAAGGCAAGTGGACAGGCCACGATCATTTTTCGCGATTCACTACAGGAGAGCAGTGCCTCGGAATAGGCTCTTTTACCATCTTTGCTATAGGCGCGTATAACTTTTTCATCACAAGCCAACTCAATATCTCTGCATAGTAGAATGTAAGCGACCCACACAAGTGGATTGAACCAGTAAACCGTCAGTAGCGCGAAACCCAGTGGCTTCCACCAGTGGTCTTTGCGCCTTAGATGCGCGGTTTCGTGGGAAATGACATGCTTCATTTGCGCTTCATCTATACTTGACGACAGATAGACACGGGGGCGAACTATGCCAAGAATGAAAGGCGATTTCACTTCATCACAGAGCCAGATATTATCTCGCAGCTGTGTCGCTTCGCTGACCCTTTTTTTGAGTCGTACGTAGCTCAGCATCGCATAGCACATCATGGCTAGCACACCGGACGCCCATATGATACCTGCAACATACAAATATATCTGGAGCGGATTGACACTGGCACCAGATTCCGGCTTAAATGCTCCTCGTATGATTGGGTTCACAGTGTTGTTTATAACCGGAATCCCGCTGTTAATATCAGGTATCGGTGAAAACCAAGTAGTTTCAACAGAAATAGTCTCTGCGCTAGGAACAAGACTCAACGTGCTTTCAATGGAGAACGGATAGATCAGTCTGATAGCAATCATTGCCCAAAGAACACATAAGACCCACTTTGGAGCCTTCTTCAATAGCAGGCGCAGTATCAGAACCGCGAGGATCAACCAACTTGCGGTAATACTCATGTTGAGCAGCTTCAAAAAAACGGCATCCATATTAATCTTCCTCCGCATTGTTGATCATCTTGCGGATCTGTGCCCGGTCCTTTTGCGTCAAGGCTCTTCCATTAGTAAAAGCAGCAATAAATGCTGGGAGGGAACCTTCAAAGGTATCCTCCACGAACTTTCTGCTCTGAAGAGAGTAAAACTCCTTCCGGGAGATTAGTGAAGTGACCACGCCCTTATCATTTTGGAAAATACCCTTATCACACAGCCGCTTCAAAACCGTATAAGATGTTGTTTTTTTCCATTTAAGTTCTTTTTCACTGTATTTTGCCAGCTCTGCAGCCTTGATAGGTTCATGCTGCCAGATAATATCTGCAAATTGGGACTCGATAACTCCCATTTGGATTTCTACCATATATATCGCGCGTCCTTTCTACATGATGTAGTACAGATACATTCTACAGCATGTAGAATGTATCTGTCAACATTTTTATTTCTGCCTCAATCAAAAACTGAATTTTTTCTGCATGTCTTGTTGGGTCATTGATTGTTAATTGCGAAATGTTTGGTGTTGTAGGAAGCTCTATAAAACGATGTAACCCGCAACTCAATAAAAAGAGCTACGGGTGATATTGTAATAAGAATTATTGGTCGATTTGGATTTCGATTCCGGACTTAAATTCTACAACGAAGTAATCATCATAGACCGTTATCTTTTCTAAGAGTGTCCTCACATACTGCTCATCGTATTCGGTAAGCTCGCAAGACAAGCCATCAAGGAAAGTCATCATTTCATCTATTCGTTCCTTTAGATCCCGTTCAGATGCCCCATCAGCTTGGAGAGCTTGCTTTTCATTGCGCAGTCTTCGAATCTCCATGCCAAGGTCATCACCAGAGGTCTTTATATCAGCTGTTGTTAAAAGCTCGTGCTGGAGCTTTTTTATCTGCTCATCAACCACTGCGATGCGATCGTCAACATCCTCTGTTAGGCTGCTTTCGATGTTGTCTTGTAAAAGCGGCAGGATATTTTTCTTTTCACGGAAGGCTTCATTTATCGCCTTTACCACCACTTCGTGAAGGAGTTCTTCACGAACTGTTCTTGCCGGGCAGTCAGGACCGTCTTTATCAACTCTGCTGGTGCAGCGCCAAACCGTAGATTTGCACCCTCGATTATTCCATTTTATTCTGCGGAATATATCCCCACAATGTACGCAGAAAACCATCCCCGATAATGCATACCGACCGGAGTAAACTCGTCTACGCTCTGTGCTGCCTTTGGTGAGGTTTGCGCGTCGTGTAATTTCCCCCTGCACCTTTAAGAAGATGTCTTTTGGAATAATGCCTTCGTGGCTATTTTCAACATAGTACTTCGGCACCTGGCCCGTATTGGCTTCGCGCTTCTTTTCTAGAATGTCAACTGTGTACGTCTTTTGAAGCAATGCGTCGCCGATGTATTTCTCGTTGGTTAGGATCTGTTTGATATAACTGAGAAATGTTAGGCGTGGTTGCATCTAAAAAAACAAGCAGGCCACGATCTTTATAAATCGAAGCTCCTCTTTCGTTGTCATAACTCATTGACGGTTTAGGAATATCGGATATATCTGATGGATTTTGCCAAGACCGCCTTTTGGCTTTCTTCCACACCTTCGGATCGGTCCAGTCATCATCTTGCGCCGCACCGTAGATGACCGGGTAGAAGGTTGGGTCATATTTTCTGCCATCGATAATATCTAGTGCCTTCTGATGCACCTCCCAGCAGATGCTGTTCTGGTTGTCTCCAGCGGTGGTTATGAGAAAATATAGTGGTTGCATTCTCGCGTCGCCGCTGCCTTTCGTCATAACGTCGTAAAGTTTTCGGTTTGGCTGGGTATGAAGCTCGTCAAAAACTACACCATGTGTGTTAAAGCCATGCTTGTTTCCCACATCAGCAGACAAAACCTGGTAGGTGCTGCCGGTTGGGAGAAAAATGAGTCGTTTCATAGAATCAAGAATCTTCACCCGTTTCGCCAGTGCCGGACACATTCGAACCATATCTGCGGCAACATTAAAAACGATGGAAGCTTGATTGCGGTCGGCGGCACAGCCATAGACCTCGGCGCGTTCTTCGTTGTCACCACAGGTCAGAAGCAACGCGACAGCGGCAGCAAGCTCGGATTTGCCCATCTTCTTTGGTATCTCCACATAAGCCGTGTTGAACTGCCGATAGCCATTGGGCTTTAGGGTGCCGAACACATCCCGGATAATTTGTTCCTGCCAGTCAATTAGCTCAAAGGGCTTACCGGCCCAGGTGCCTTTGGTATGGGAAAGCGCCTGAATGAATGCGACTGCATAATCGGCCATCTCTTTGCTGTAGTAAGAGTCCTTTGCTTTGAAAGCAGTTTGCTTATATTTTTTTAGTTTTCGGATATGCAGTCACCTCCTTCAAAAAGGCATAAAAAATAGACCCTAAGCGGTCTTTCTTAACGAGGAACAGAGCCGCAAGGCCACATTCCGGCATTCAATTTAATCGGGTTAGTTGTGGTAAAGGGCAATCGAATATATGCACCTACTGTCCGCACCAAAAGTTGTGTGTATTATGTCTCGCCGGTCAGGATGAAATGGGCATATTCTTTGCGATTCTCCTCGATGTATAAAACCAGTTCATAAAACCCCATTTTGTTTGACTTCTACCACCACTCAAGTGATTACTAGGGTAAATGCGAGGAGCTGTTTTTATGCCTGATGATCAATCAAGAATAGTCACAGAGGTCACGCGAAGGCATCGCCCCTTAACTTTTCTTCGTCACGTCAGGGTCTGCGCATATGACCGTGTATCGACTGACCATGATGGACAGCAGGATTCTTTACCAAACCAGACGCAGTACTATGAGCACTGGTTTTCTAGTACCCAACTGCTCCAGTTTATCGGCAACTTCTCGGACACCAGTATCTCCGACGTGAATGAAAACCGGTCCGGGTTTAAAGCAATGCTGGCCAGGGCGCGTTAGGAAAGATCATAAAACAACTTGAAGTGAACAAGAGGTGAGCCATGAAATCAACCAGAAAAAGTGAATAAATCAGTTTAGCCTACACAACTATGACTCAATTATTGATTAGACTAAACAGCTGTGTGCACTATTTCACGATTTGCCTCAGGTGTGTGCATCTTTACACGATTTGGGCGCAAATAGGCTATTTTCAGGCATATTTCCGATCTGATTGTTTAAAATATCACTAGCTAAAAACCCCGAAACGCCCTGAAATCAAAGGGCTACACGTTTGTATCAAACGTGTAGCCCTTTTGTGGAGCCTTTAATCGGGATCGAACAGACCTCATCCTTACCATGGATGCTATTTGCGTGCGGATAGCCTTCGTCATGCGGCGTCGCCGCTCCGGTTCTGCGGTGCTCATGTGCATAAGTACATTGCGCGCCTCGACCGTCGCGCTTCTGGCCTGGCTCGGCTCTGCACCCGCAAAGCTGGCTGCTGGCGCAGCCAGCGCGCATCCATGGCTAGGAGGGAAGTCACGAGCTCGACTTTGAGTATCGGCTCCACAATACAAAAGGCTCCCACGAGGGGAGCCTTTTGTATTGTGGAGCCTTTAATCGGGATCGAACCGATGACCTCATCCTTACCATGGATGCGCTCTACCGCCTGAGCTATAAAGGCCTGTTTTTATGGAGCGGATGACGGGAATCGAACCCGCGTAGTCAGCTTGGGAAGCTGGAATTCTGCCATTGAACTACATCCGCGACTTATGCTGAACGCAAAGAAGATTATACAGGGCGAAGTTTACCCTGTCAAATGGATTAAGGGTCCGTTTCTATCGTTTTTCGATAATATGGATCGGGGTTTCCAATATCCCTGCAATACGGTCGGCCGCTGTGTCTTTTCTGATTAAAAAAGCGTCCGGATATCCTTTAGCTGATCTGCCCTCCGGTAAAAGAATAATATGCGGACGAGAAAACTTCGTGAATCAATCGCTGGCCCTTTTCGTTCGGATGAATTCCGTCCATGCAAAGATAATCGCTTAAATTCACCTGTTCCAAAAATCGCGATCGAACATCGACAATCGGTACATTTAACTCCCTCGCAATCCGACATAACGCAGAAGAATACCATTCCTGTCTCCGGTAGATTGTTTGTTTTTCACCTAAAAAAACCATAATTCGGGAGGCGTCCACCCGATCATCGGAAGTGATGTATTCAAAATATCGATCCGCGTGAATCGGAGGAAGACTCATAGAGACCGGATGCCCGCCCGAGCGTCGTACGGCATGAATCATATCACGAATTGTGCACTCAAACCGATCGATCGGAGTATTGGATTGATGCTTCCCGAGCGGATCATCCGAAACCTCCCGCCAGCGAAAATCACAATCATTTCCTCCGAACTCGAGCAGAACGAGATCATCCGGGACGTCTTGTGTCGAAAGAAAGCGAAGAAGCTGTTCGTATGCGCGCGGAGCGGTACAGCCAAATCGAGAATGGTTTCGGATGGTTATCGGGAAACGCCTGGAAAACAGAAACGTTGCGGATTCCTTGACAACGGTATATTTTTTGAGTGCGGAATCGAAAACCACTCCTTTCATAATCGAATCGCCCCAGATTCCGACCGTCGAACGGATCAAGCTTTTCTTCATCATTAGTATGCCCCTTGAATAATTTTCTATATCGTATCACGTCATATTTGATATCGCAACATGCATTTATACAAATTTACATATAACGGTCACTCGTTATCCGCTTTCATATTCTCCAAAAAATAAAAAACGGTTATAATGGCCTTGTTCGCAATATTCGATTCCAAAGGAGCATTTGATGAGACGAAAAGCCTACTTCCCGAAAAAGGAAAAATCCGTTCTCGAGCATAGTTCCCGACGAAACGAACCCCGTACAAAAACGAAAGAAGCCGCCGCAATCCGAAGAACGCAAACGGCGGTTGCCATTGTGGTTATCTGCGTTCTTCTGATCGTTCTTTCCGGATTCATTTTTGCAAATTCCCTCGGTGCATTCTCCCCTGCGTCTTCATCACAGATAGTCACTGCGATTTTTGAACAGTCATCGTCGATATCGGAGCAGAACAAGAGTGAACCATCCGCTGCACTGCCGCTTTTCGGGAAAACCGTAATCCTGGATGCGGGGCACGGCGGATATGATAACGGTTGCGTATATCCCGAGGGGGATGAGAACCCGGAATATAAAGAGAAAGACTTTAACCTTCAGATCGCTTTTGAGGCAAAAACCGCATTGGAGAAGCTCGGGGCGGAAGTGGTTATGACCCGGACCGACGATTCCTTTTTATCCATTTACGCACGACCCGCTATGGTTCATCTGTATTGCCTGGACTATGCAAAGGATCACGGAATTCCATCGGTTCCCGAGGATTTCGAAACCCGAATCCGTGAAGAGCTCCGTGATACAATCCGGGTCAATTCCACGGATATCTCGGCCGGCTGCATGGGGCCGATGGTCGGGAGCGGATTCAGCGAGGATTTGATCCGTCTGTTGGAGCTTGAATATCGTCTTGATGACATAATATTTATATCCGTTCACAATAACTGGAACTCGAAAACCGGACTTCACGGAACACAGGTTTACTTTGTGACGGACGAATCCATTATCGAGAGCGAGAATCGGCTGATCAAAAATGATCCTTATTACTCAAACCCCGACTACATTGTTCGCGAAAACTATTACGGTCGCGACCCCGAAAACAACCGCGCGCTTGCGCGATTCCTGCATGACTCAATCACAGGAGCGGTACCGGAACTTGAGCCAAATCTTCGGGAATTGGTCGAAGATAATTTTGCCGTTCTTCGTGAGCAGGGACTCGCGTCCGTCATGCTTGAATTGTCCTTTGTGTCCAACGAAGAGGATCGCCGGCTTCTCTCGGACGAGGAAATTATCCGTCAAATGGCGGACGGAATCGCGCAGGGTTGCATAGATTACTATAATAATAGGTAAAAGGAACTGCTCATCACCCGCAGGAAAGATTTCAAACCATCTCTCTGGAGGAGAATCATATGATGATCGCAATCGTAACCGGAGCGTCATCCGGAATCGGAGAACAGATTCTGCGCCTACTCGTACGGGAGCAAACCTCGCAAGTAGCCGTTCATTATGATCAAATATGGGTCATTGCAAGAAACCGGGATCGGCTGGAGGGATTAAGAAGAGAACTGGGACCCGACCTTCTTACGGTTTTCGCTCTGGATCTGTCCGACCCGAACTCCTTCGATGTGATTTCTTCGGCGCTTTCCGGAGAGAACCCTTCGGTCGGCCTGCTTGTCAACTGCGCGGGGATCGGTCGAATCGGACGGTTTATCCATCAGTCCCCCGGGGATCAGCGAGCGATGGTTGCGTTGAATTGCTCCGCCGCCGCACAACTGTGCTCGCTTTGTCTTCCGTTTATGCGAATATCGAAAAGAAATCCCGATGCACCGGATGCCCCGAGAATCATAAATATCGCCTCAAGCGCCGGATTTCTGCCACAGCCCGGGTTTGCGACGTATGCGGCAAGCAAAGCCTTCCTGATTCATTTTTCACGGGCTCTCTCCGCGGAACTGATCCATACGGACATCCGTTGTACGGTGGTGTGTCCCGGTCCGGTTTCTACCGACTTTCTGGTTCATGCCACGGGAAAACCTTCCGCTTCCTTTTCGGGCATAAAACGTCTGTTTGTCGCCCGGGCGGATAAGCTGGCCGAAAAATCGATCCGAGCCGCACGAAAAGGGAAAGCGATGCTTGTTTACGGGTTTTCTCAAAAAGCACTTCATGTTGCGGCTAAAATTCTTCCGACTCGATGGATGATGTTTTTCGCAACGAGACTGAGCGGATCCGATTGAGTTTTCTCCATTCTTTTTTGAAGATCGGATGACATGATGAGCCGCTCGAAATCAATTTTTAAAAAAACCGCATGTTTCGTTATTAATTGTGACGTTTTTGGGACAATTCAATTTATTTTATCAATGATTTTCTTGCAGATTTATGGCAAAAATGATAGTATTACTCTGTTGGCTTTATCAGAAACAGTAATTAGGAGGTTTCATCCATGTACGATACATTGGTTACTCTGAAGAGAGGTTTAACTGAAATTCTCGCATTAAAACTGCTATTGGAAGGAGATCAGTACGGATATCAATTCGTTCGTCTGATTCGCAGTCGAAGCGACGGAGATATTTCTCTAACCGAAGGTGCGCTTTACACAACGTTATACCGGCTCGAAGCTGCGGGTCATGTCACTTCCGAGGATGTGCTCGTCGGGCTAAAGAGGAGACGTCGCTATTACCGGATTACCGAAAAGGGTCGCGACTATGCGGCTTCGGAAATCGAGAAGTATGAGCGTCTGGCATCCGGAGTAATGAAGGTTCTTCATTATAAAGGAAAATAAGGGCTCTTTCCGGTTTAACTCAAAAAGCCGGTCGTTTGACCGGCCTTTTCTTTGTCTTGCGGATTGATTTTATCAAACGACCGGGGTATACTGTTATATGAGACTAACACAAACAAAATGAATTGGACGGAGGTGTCTCATATGGGCGGTTTAATTTGGCTGGATTACTTGATATTGGCGGCTGTCGGCCTTCTGGTGGTCGCGGTGCTGTTTTTTTCGATACGCGACTCCAAAAAGAAGAAATCGACCGGATGCTCCGGCGGTTGCGGATCCTGCTCCTATTCCTGCAATGCGGGAATGGATGCTCAAAAAAACACCCGGCGGCAGGGCAGGTAATATCCGGATTTCTTCGAATGACCGGAATGCGAACGCAACCGAATCCGACCCGGTAAAGGCTTATTGACGATCCGATTCCGATATTTCGGCCGCATCTACTTCTGTTTCGTCGCTCTTCGTTTGGCAAACGGAGGGCGATTTATGTATAAACATAGATATCGGCTTATAAACAATGTATGTCAAAGCGGATATCACGGCTCCCTTAAACAGATTAAACGGAACAAATGCCCACAGAATCAGTGTTTCCCTGTCCGCTACCTTGGGATTCATCTCCGTCGCCATCCCGACAATCGTCTCCATGGGAATCCCCGCCCATAATCCGTACAGATACAAGAACACGAAATAATTCAGAAACGAGGTTCCGAACGTCATCACCAGCGTTCCGATGATTAACGATAACACCGCACCCTTTCTTGTTTTAATGAAGCGGTAAACCAAGCCCGCACTTCCCGCGAAAAGAACGCCGGCGGCAAAATTGGCCAATTGACCCACACCGGCCGTTGAGGAATTCGGAAGATGAATCAAATTTTTCACCAGCTCGATTGCGATAGCACTGACCGGCCCGTATGCGAACGCCCCGATCATGACCGGCAGCTCGCTCAAATCAAACTTCAAAAAAGCCGGCATCAGGGGCAAGGATACCTCCAGGTACATCAATAACGCCGACATTGCCGTAAGAATACCCAGAACGGCCAATTTTCGGGTCATCCGCGCATTTTTTGTTCTCTGATCTTCAAGTTTTTCCGGTCGCTGAGTCAAATCATTATTCATTCCATTCTCCTCCGATAAAAAAATCTCCCGTACCATTCGGGAGATAATGAAGAACGACGAGAACGGCTCGCATGCCGATCTTTATGTGTACTTCTATCATCCGGACTATACCGTCGGCACCGGATTCAAACCGGTTCTGCATTTGCTCGCGGGCTTATCGACACTGTCGCTTCACCGCCGGTGGGGAATCACGCCCCGCCCCGAAGTTGTCTTGATTATAGTCACGCCCCTGCCGGTATGTCAAGTAATCCGTTATTGGAAAAACGGCAGGAATACAGTATACTGATTCGTGACTTGAATAATAATGTATTTTGCGGAGATATTATGTGTAAACAAAAAACAGCATCCTTTGTCCTTCTCCTATTGTGTATCGGAGTTTTTCTCGCTTCCTGTTCCTTTGAAAAACCCCTGTTTTCTTCTTCGGTTTCCGCACCCCCGTCTCTGGGACAGGAAATTACGATTCCGAAAATTACTCCGACTCCGCTGCCGACGCCGACACCTACTCCGACACCCAGTCCGACACCGACACCGACACCCACTCCGTCTCCGACACCGATTCCGGATTATATTGAGCCGCAAACCGAAAATCCCGTTTGGTATGACGGTTATGCGGATCCGCGAACCGTTCGGGCGGAAATCGTTACGAATCCCGAAGATATTACCGTTCTGATTAACAAGTATTTTGCCATGCCCGAGGATTACGTGCCCGAGCTGGTTACGGCCAAGCACTCGGCAGGTCAACAGCTGCGGCCGGAAGCTTCGGATGCCTGGGATTTGATGCATGCCGCGTGTCTCGAGGAGTGCGGACAGAATTTGTATCTGATTTCCGGATATCGATCCTACCAGGCACAGGCATACAGTTTTTCAAACGGAATTGAAAGAAACGGGCTTGCGTTTGCGGTAAAAAAGAACGCTTATCCGGGCAGATCGGAGCACCCGCTCGGACTGGCATTGGATATCAACATTGCATCGGATCCCGAAATCAGAGATGGCTTTATGGAGACCACGGCCGGGAAATGGGTGGCAGAGCACGGACACGAATACGGCTTTATTTTGCGTTATCCCCGTGAAAAGGGTCATATAACCGGTTACGGATACGAAGCCTGGCATTTCCGTTACGTCGGAGCCGAGTTGGCAACGACGCTCTACGAAAACGGACAAACCCTGGAAGAATACTACGGAAAAGAACAGGTTTTGCCCGAGGACGATTAAGTCATCTTATTGACTCACATTCCGTCTTATAAAAAACAGCATGCACGATCCGCCGGATCGATTCTTTTCGAAAACAGTGAAACGCTAAGGCAGTACTTGCTCTTTTCCATAGTATTCTTCCAGAGTCTGCCCCGACTCATAAAGTGTTGTCGCGAGATCAACCCCGAGATATCGGAAATGCCAGGCTTCAAAATCATAGCCGGTAATGTGACCCTTCCCTTGCGGGTACCGGAGGATAAAACCGTATTCGTGCGCATGTTCGGCCATCCATTTTCCGGCGGGAGTATTCAGAAAATTACTACTGATCGCGGAATCGTTTTTTTCGCGGATATCCAAAGCCAGACCGACGTTGTGTTCCGAGCGTCCGGGATAGGCATACTTGGACACGACTCGTTTCATCGTAAACCCGGGTTCCCCGTCCCGAACATTTTTAAGCGCACCTTCAAAAAGAGCCAATCTTTGCTCGAACGTGCTGTATCCGGCGGTTAAGTATAGCGTTTTTCCCGTATCCTCATAACAAGCCGCGCGCATCAGATCCCAGGCTTCGTTGGCTTCCGGGCGGAGCTTCTGGTCTTTATATGAAGAGGCGGCCGTTACCAGTTCGGGCACATATTCTTCCGGAACCGCGTAGTATTTGTTAATCAGCACGGTCAGATCGCCCGGATTGGATATGATCTCATAATCCACGGTGCGGGGATCGACAAAACCGTCATACCAGACCGGACCGGTAGGCGCGGATGTCGGAGCTTTCGTCGGGGACGGGACAGGAGTGACGGTCAATACATTTTCGGTGGTTGTCGGGATCGATCCGCTTGCGGCGGATGTTTCATCGCTCCCGTTTGATTCGGTTTCCGTGGAATCGGACGAGGAATCGACGGTTTCGAGTGACTCCATATAACTTTCCGATTCCTCGTCCCGGGCGGATTCTGTTAACTGCCCGATTTCCGAGGCGGATTCCCTCGAAAAGGTGCTCTCCTTCAGCCGGATATCGGAACGATCGGAGAACACATAAACATACAGAAGAACGACGACCACCGAAACAAAAAGCGTCGCGGTGATGGCGCTCATGATGAGTAAAGGCAGACTGGTGGCCTTGTCGTTTTTTTTCGGATGGTCAGACATTTGATACCATTCCTCCGGGATACGTCTTTATTTTCCGGTCAAAACACAAGTAACCCTGCGTCTATGCCGTCTCGATGCTTGCGTCCGCTTGAAGTCCCAAAACTTTGATCGCTTCTTCACGCATTTTATACTTCATGATTTTCCCGGCGGCGTTCATCGGGAACTGATCGACGAAACGAATATATTTGGGTGTCTTGTGCTTGGCCATATGCGATCGGACGTATTCCTTCAATTCTTCTTCGGTCGCAGTTTCACCCTCCTTAAGAATAACACAGGCCATAATCTCTTCGCCGTAGGTGCGGTCCGGGACACCGATGACCTGCACGTCACGCACCTTCTTATGGGTATACAGAAATTCCTCGATTTCCTTCGGATAAATATTCTCACCGCCGCGAATGATCATATCCTTAATCCGGCCGGTTATTTTGTAGTTGCCCTCGGGCGTCCGGATGGCAAGATCTCCGGTATGAAGCCACCCCTCTTCGTCGATTGCGGCTTTGGTCGCCTCCGGCATCTTATAGTACCCCTTCATGATGTTATACCCCCGCGCGACAAACTCGCCGGGAACGTTGTCGGGAAGGTCCGTGTTGGTTGCGGGATCGACAATTTTACATTCGACGCCGGGAAGCGGACGGCCGACGGTTGCGACGCGCACTTCGATCGGATCTCCGACACGGCTCTGCGTACAACCCGGGGAGCTCTCCGTCTGCCCGAAAACAATCGTAATGTCGGTCATATTCATCTTCTCGAGCACCGCCTCCATTACAGGGATGGGACAGGGCGACCCGGCCATTATTCCGGTTCTCATATACGAAAAATCGGTTTTTACAAAATCCGCGTGCTCCAGCAGAGCGATAAACATCGTCGGAACGCCGTGCATCGCCGTTATTTTCCGAAGATTGATTGCCGCGAGTGTCTTGGCCGGCTGAAAATATTCGATCGGTACCATCGTTGTGCCGTGGGTCACCGAGGCGATCATCGCCAATACCATGCCGAAACAGTGAAACATCGGCACCTGGATCAACAGACGGTCCGCGGTCGTGAAGTCCATACAATCGCCGATACATTTCCCGTTATTGATCACGTTGTTGTGTGTAAGCATAACGCCCTTCGGAAAACCGGTGGTTCCCGAGGTATATTGCATGTTACAGACCTCGTCCGGCTTCGTATCGGCAGCCATCTGTGAAAGCAGCGACTCCGGAACGCTCTCGGCAAGACTCATCGCTTCGTCCCAAAGGAAACATCCCGCCTGCTTCGAATCGATGGTAATGATATTTCGAAGGACCGGCAGACGTTCGGATTGAAGTCGCCCGGGCTCGCAACTTTTCAATTCCGGACAAATCTCCTTGATGATCGAAATATAGTCCGAATCCTTATATCCGTCGATCATAACCAGCGTATGCGTATCCGACTGGCGAAGCAAATACTCCGCCTCGTGAATTTTATACGATGTGTTTACCGTTACCAACACCGCTCCGATGCGAACGGCCGCCCAGAAGGTCAGAAACCAGTGCGGATAATTGGTTGCCCAGATCGCAACATGGTCTCCCTTTCCGACACCCATCGCGATGAACATACGGGCAACCCGATCAACCTCTTCACGAAATTGTGCGTAATTTCGCGAATAATTTCTTGTTGTATACGCAAATGCGCATTGGTCCGGAAATCGGGACGCGACTTCGTCAAGAAGATCGCTGAATGTCATGTCGATCAGGATATCCTTTTCGAAAAGCCGTTCTCCGTACTCTCGTGGTACAAAACAACTGATTGCGGGAACCGATTCCGTTTCTTTTCCGGCGAGCCCGGTCGGAAGGATTGCGGAACTGCCTGCGGCAGCTTCGTCCGCCTGAGTCTCGATCATCGATTTTTCCCATTGACGAACAAAATGAACGAAAAACGGAAACACAATCGCCGGATCCTCGATCTCGGTCGACCAGCGCTTAACCCACTCCAGGGAAACAAACCCGTCGTACTGTTTATCGCGCAAAAGAGTAAATAACTCGCGTAACGGTACATCTCCGTATCCCGGAAGCCGGTAGGTTACCTTCCCTTGATCGTCGAGTACCGAATCCTTGACGTGAATATAGCGAACCTGATCTCCGATGTTCTTCCATGTTTCGATCGGGGTTTCGTCAAAAAAACGAAACGGGTGATGAACATCCCAAAGAGCCTTTACATAGGGGCTGTTCACAGCCTTGAGAAGTTTCGCGAGACGGAGGGTATCCGCATAGACACCGTTTGTCTCCACAAGCAGGATGATGCCCTTTTTTTCGGCAAGCCCGGCAAGTATCCGAAGAACGGAGACGACGGCATCATCATCGACCGGTCCTTCCGGAGCCGGATGAGCGTCCGCCAAAACCCTTATATATTGGGCACCGACGCGATCCGCCAAATCGATGTACTCGCCAATTTCCGCTTTCGCAGCCTCCGCGCCGCCCGGGGCGGAAAGAACGCAATCCGACGAAAAGCAGGGAATCGAAAGAGACAGTTTCTGAAGATCGGCTACCGTATTGTCGATTTCCTCCGGCAAAAAGGGGCGTGCGCGCGAAGCCATAATTTCATCGCCGAGACCTCTGATCTCAATGCCGGAATATTCGAGATCATGGGCCATCGAATAGATTTCGCTCCAGGTCCAGTCCGGACATCCGAGCGTGGAAAACGCCAGTTTCATCGACATAGAAAACACCTCCGGGATTTTTCCTAAAAAAAGAGACTTATCAACAGAATATAATAAAACAGCCTGCAAATAAAGAGTGCGTCACACGTAAAAGAGCCGCCTCAGGTCAAATCGTCCTTCAGTTTGTTCAGAAGAAGGATCGTATCCTCTTCGGACAACGGATGTCCCCAGATGAAGCCCTGAATATAATCACAGTCAAACTCATGAAGGAATTGAAGCTGGCTGATATGGTCGACTCCCTCGGCGACGACCTCCATATCCATACGGTGAACCAACGAGATAATCGAATCGACCATCATCCTTTGAACGCTTTCCTGAACCATGTTGTCCACGAAGGATTTATCGATTTTGAGCGTATCGATCGGAAGCATCTGAAGATAACTCAATGACGAGTATCCGGTACCGAAATCATCCAGAGCAATCCGGATTCCCATTTTATTGAGTTCATTGAGCACCTTGATTACCTGATCGACCGAAGAAATCATTACCGTTTCCGTAACTTCAAACTCCAAATTTCTCGGATTGCATTTCGTTTTGGATAAAATCTTTCGCACGGAGGACAAAAACGTTGGCGACATGATTTGAACCGCGGAAATATTTACGGACATGATCAGGTCGCGTCCGTAGATTTTAATCAGCCGGTTCAGTTTTTCGCATGCTTTTTCCAAAATCCACTCGCCCATCGGAAGGATAATCCCGGCTTGCTCCGCAATCGGAATAAACCTTGCGGGGCTTACGGATCCGAATTTTTCGTTATCCCATCGCGCAAGGGTTTCAAAGCCGCGAAGTACCCGGGAATGTGTATGATATTGAGGCTGAAAAACCAGATACAATTCATTGTTTTCGATGGACATCCGAAGTCCGGATTCATACTGTGCCTTCATAACAATGTCGTCCATCATCTCTTTTCGGAAGAATCGAATACCGTTTCTTCCCGTCTCTTTCGCTTTGTACATCGCGGCTTCTGCGCTTTTCATCAATTCTCCGGCATCGCTTCCGTCCGTCGGAAAAACCGCGATACCGAAACTGGAGGTGACGTTGTATGTTTCATCCCCGATCGGTAATGCTTCCGACAGGGATTTTTGGATACCTTGCGCATACACGAGGGTTTCCTGCTCTTGCATCTGTCGCTGAATGATGACCGCAAATTCGTCCCCTCCGAATCGTCCGACCAGATCGTCCGGATGCGTGATTCTTCTCAAGCGTTCGGAGACTACCTTCAGCAACTGATCCCCGACGAAATGACCCGCCGTATCATTGATTCTTTTAAAGTTATCCAGATCAATGTATATCAATGCAAATCCCAGATGCTTTTGCGAAAGAAGGCTGATCAGAAGATCGATTCGATCCTGAATCTTAATTCGGTTGGGCAGACCGGTCAGCGAGTCGTAATGAATGAGGTGGTACAGTTTTTCCTCGTTTTCTTTCATGGCCAGGTTGTACTCCGAGAGAATCTCGTTTTGCTTGGATGCATCCTGTTCCTTGGACAGCAATTCCCGATTCAGACGAAGAAGCTCCTCCTTTTGGTTTGAGACCCGGCGGAGTTCTTCGATCAGCCTTTGGCTGTAGATCAGAACGATAAAGAGAAGAAGAATCATGACGGCAGGAATGATTGCGCCGGATATCGAAACGGGATTTTTCGACCGGATGACGTAGGACGTTACCGCGACGATCTGAATCGATCCGGCAACAACAACGGCGTAAAAACCCCTTCTGCCTGCCGTCAATACAACAAGAATGGACCCCAGAGCCTGAAGTTGAGAAAGCAATCCGCTGAGCGCGGAAAAATCCCCATCACTGATACTGTAGTGTAAATAGGTTATCGACAGAAAAAACGCAAGATAGACCATCACCTTAAGAGGAACGTAATGTTCCTTGCCGTAATTTTCTATCGTATGTCCGGTCAATCGATCGACGAAACGTTCCTTGGGTTTACGCTCCATGACAAACCTCAAATCAAATCAGTACAACCGAGGGGACTCGTCTGTATCCGAAATCGTTTTCCGGATATGTGTAATACAAGATTATTATATTGTAATATCGCTTGATAATCAATCTTTATTAACTTTTTGCCTCAAATCGCTTGTGAGCGAATGATTTCCGTGTTACTATATAGACATCTCTCTATTTAGTTACGGAGGAATATCGATGACCGACCCTTATCAATCATGCGCGGACATATGCAGAGCGCTTTCCGACCGGACCCGGCTGGAGATTCTTCTGGTTCTTCGTGACGGGGAAAAATGCGCCTGTAAAATTCTCGAGCATTTTCATTTTTCGCAGCCGTCGCTTTCCTATCACATGAAAATACTTACCGGTGCCGGCCTCGTCACGAGTCGAAAAGAAGGACTTTGGGTCCACTATTCGCTTTGTTCCGACGGGATGGAACAGGTGATCGGGATTCTTTCCTCCTTGACCGAAAAAAGACCTTCCGTCGAATGCAACGTTACGGAGGAAAAGAGATGATGGAATTTTTTCGTTTCTTAAATGATCAGCTGTTAAAAATGAATTGGCTTGATGATTTGATTTCACTGTTGGTTGAAAATGTTTTCGGGCTTTCCGCGAAAGGGAGGATCGGCGGAAGTATACACTTTTTCCTCTATGACACAATCAAAATATTCATTCTTCTATCCGTCCTGATTTTCCTATCGTCGCTGATTCAAAGTTTTTTCCCTCCGGAGCGTACGCGAAGAATCCTCAGCAGGGTCAAAGGTCTTCCCGGAAATATTCTCGGAGCTTTGCTCGGAACCGTAACCCCCTTTTGCTCTTGTTCGTCCATCCCGATCTTTATCGGGTTCACATCGGCCGGTCTTCCGATCGGCGTCACCTTTTCATTTTTGATCTCGTCCCCGTTGGTCGATCTGGCATCCATTCTCCTTTTGGCAAGCGTCTTTAACTGGCGAATCGCTTTGGCATACGTCGTTGTCGGTCTGATTCTTTCTGTGATCGGCGGATCGACAATCGGCGCCCTGAAGCTCGAAAGTCAGATTGAATCCTTTGTGTTTCAGCCCTCGGGATCCCAACCGGAGGAAGGAAATCTGTCTTGCAATGAGCGCCTCCGATTCGCGTTCGATCAGGTCGTATTCATCGTAAAAAAAGTCTGGCTTTACATCCTGATCGGCGTTCTGATCGGATCCGTTATCCATAACATAATCCCCGAAGAATGGGTCGCAATGATTCTCGGAAAGGAAAACGCGTTTTCCGTCTTGATTGCGACCGTTCTCGGCGTACCGATGTACGCCGACATCTTCGGAACGCTGCCGATTGCCGAAGCCCTGGTCGGCAAAGGTGTCGGAATCGGTACCGTGCTTTCGTTCATGATGGCGGTCACCGCTCTTTCACTGCCCTCGCTCATTATGCTAAAGAAAGTCGTCCGTACCCGCCTGCTCGCCGTTTTCTTCGGAATCATCGTCATCGGGCTGATTCTTATAGGATACTTATTTAACGCCTTCTCGTTTTTATTGATTTGATTCCGCAATCATTCGAGTGTTTCAATCCGATGTCCCGAACCGAAAGGAGTGACCCGTATGAATTCTTCCAGCGAATCCTCTTCCGCCAAGAGAATCGTAATCATCGGTGCGGTCGCCGCCGGAACCTCCGCGGCGGCTAAGGCGCGCAGGAACGACGAAACCGCCGAAATCATTATTTATGACGCGGACCGATACATCTCGTATTCCGGTTGCGGACTCCCCTACTACATCGGCGGTATCGTCGACGATATCCGAAAATTGACGCCGCGGGATCCGGCGTTCTTCCGAAAAAAATATCGAATCGAGGTTAAGATCGCCCATCGGGTCGAATCCTTCGACCCGGAACGAAAAATCCTCACCGTCCGAAACCTTGAGAGCAATGAAATATTTACGGATAACTACGATATTTTAGTATTGGCAACCGGTGCGAATCCGATTCGTCTGCCCGTTCCGGGAGCGGACCTCCCGCATGTTTTCACGTTACGTAATCCTGCGGACGCGATTGCGATCCGTCGATTTATCGAGGAAAACAAACCGAAGACCGCCGCCATCATCGGATCGGGGTTCATCGGGTTGGAAGTCGCGGACAATCTGTCTCTTCGTGGAATCGGAATAACCGTGATAGAAAAGTTACCGGACATCTGTCCGATTCTGGATCCGGATATGGCCGTACATTTGGAAAAACATTTAAAAAGCGAGGGGGTTCGCATCAGAACGGGTATAACCGCGAAGAATATCGGCCGCTCGGAGGTCATTCTTTCCGACGGTGAATCGATTCCCGCCGATATGGTCATCCTGTCCGTCGGCGCAAGACCGAATGTCACGCTCGCTCAGAATGCCGGAGTAAAAATCGGACCGACCGGCGCAATCTCTGTTGACGATCGTCAAAGGACCAATATTCAAGATGTTTTCGCGTGCGGAGATTGCGCCGAAAATTTTTTCACGTTATCCGGAAAACCCTTTTACCGGCCACTGGGATCGACCGCAAATAAAACCGGTCGAATCACCGGAGATGTGATTACCGGCGGCGATTTCTATCACCGGGGAGTACTCGGAACGGGTATTTTCGAAACATTCGGGATGGCGGTCGCCGGGACGGGACTTACGGAAAAAGATGCAAGAAATCAGGGCTTTGATACGATCACCGTGCATAACATCAAGACCGACCGACCCGAATACATGGGCGGAAAGGAAATGATCATCAAAGCGATTGCGGACCGCAAGAGCCATACACTGCTCGGTGTTCAGATTGTCGGATTTGACGGAGTCGATAAGCGTATGGATGTCTTCGTGACAGCGATGACGGCACGGATGACGGCGGAAGATCTGGTTCATTTGGATCTTTCTTATGCTCCGCCGTTCTCAAATACAAAGGATCCGGTCATGTACACGGGTATGATTCTCGAAAACGAGTTGGATCGCGGCCGTGCACTGATCCGAAATGAAGAGCTTGCACAAAATATCGATAATTATACCGTCATCGATACACGCTCCCGGGAACAATATCAGACCGGACATGTTCCCGACGCATGCAACATCCCTCATGAAAATCTTCGCGACGAGATCTGTGTTCTGGATCCGGAAAAGCCCGTTGTCACTTACTGCAATAAGGGAGGAACCGGGAACGCGGCACAGAATATTCTGCTGAACCGCGGTTTTTCAAAGGTATACAATCTGTCCGGAGGGTATTCCCAATACCGGGCACAACAAAAAATAGATTCGGAGGAAATGAAAAATGACGATTAAGATTCTCGGCGGCGGCTGTAAAAACTGTCAAACACTCTATGCCAACACGGTCGAGGCACTTCAGAAAGAAGGTCTGTCGGCCGATATCGTGAAGGTGACCGATTTTGCGCAGATTGCGGCGATGGGTGTCATGCAGACACCCGCCCTTGTGATTAACGATCGGGTGGTCTCATCGGGAAGAACGCCCGGTGTTAAGGAGATTGCGGCGCTGATAAATAAAAACCGGGAATAATCCCGGAGTCCTTATTATCGGATTGGAGATACGACTTAACCCTTTCTGTCGCGAATAATCCGCACACGCACCGGGTCGGTCGGTAACCTGCCGCCGACCCGAGCCGGAAAAAACCGAAATCTACGATCGACGCAACGCACGAGTCCATAACGGCTTTCGGCGTTCTGCTCTATTCGCCCAAAAAACAACAAACACCTGTCTGATTCTTTCGAGAAGCATTTCGATCACCTCCGACTCCGATATCATTGTATCGGGGACGGATACAGGTTATAAAGCACCTGATTGTTAGTTTTATGTTCGAAGAATGTTTGAAGTCGATGACCCCGAAACAGGACACCCGTTCAGCGAAAAAAGTGATAAAATGGTTTAAATCATTTCCCGGAGGGAAAAATGAACGGAGCAAGGGGCTCGATTTTCGATCTGGACGGAACACTTTTGGATTCGATGTCGATGTGGATGGAAATCGATATCCGATTTCTCGGCGAGCACGGGATTACCGCAACCGAGGACTATTCACAAGCCGTAAAAACCATGGGGTATCGAAAAGCGGCGGAGTACACCGTCGCCCGTTACGGCCTTTCGATGTCACCCGACGAAGTCATCGCCCGTTGGAATGAGATGGCAGACGCTTCCTATGCCGAGGAAATTCGTCTGAAAGAGGGCGCAGAAGCGTATCTTCGGAAAATAAACCGCCTCGGACAGAAACTGGCAATTGCGACCGCGCTCGGCTTGTCCAGCGTTATGCATGTTCTCGAAAACAACGGTGTCCTTTCGCTCTTCGATTCCATCACCATGGTGCATGAGGTTTCCCGGGACAAATCGCATCCGGACATCTACCTGCTCGCGGCCGAACGCCTCGGTCTTCAGCCTCATGAATGCGTTGTTTTCGAAGACATTCTTCCGGGCGTAAGCGCCGCAAAATCAGCCGGTTTCAAAGTCTGCGGGGTTTACGACTTCTCCTCGCGGGACGACTGGAAGGAAATACGGGCTGTGTCGGATTATTCCATCGACAGCTGGCAAGAACTTCTGTAACCGGACGAATTCTTTACTCAATCCGACTCCCGTACCGCCGTAAAACCGCGTATCAGAAAAATCACAAATAAAAATACAAAGAATTCAAAAGATAATCTTCCCGATACGTCTCAGCCATTCGAAAGAGATGTTTTTTCACGGCGGAAAGGGATCCGGCTCCCTTTCGGTATGCGGCAAGCCGATTGAAAAACAAAGCTTTTTCCCTTTCGGTCGCTTTTCCCGAAAAATATCCCCAGACATGAAGTGCCGCGTTTTCCGCTTTTCCCGGATCAATCGTTCCGGAAAGCGCATCTTCCGTCCGGCGATAGAATGACTCCGCCGATATATTCCCTGTCGAGGAAAAAAGAGTCCGGATCTCCGAATAAATGGAAGGCGATCGTTCCATCACCGTGTATTTGTATCGACTCCATTCTTTTTCCAAAAGCTTTCTGTCCGGCTGCCCGGAAGTCAGCAATGCGCATTTTATCGCGGAAAGGTTCTTATCTTTGACCTCAAGCATGATATCCGGACTCCCATCCCGAATCCGGCGGAAAAATTCCATGAATTCATCGATGCGGACGGTTGCTGAATGCGCACCCGCCTTTTTATTCGGATCCTGAAGAGAATAATGGATTTTTTGACGCCCGTCCGTTTGTTGGAAGGTCCGGGCACAGCGCCGAATCATATCGGCATGATCGTCGAGCCTTCTTTTCTCAAAAACCTCCCGGTGCAGATTGTCATAAACGACCGGTGTTCCGATACTCTCGTAAAGAACGAGCGCGTCTTCGATCGAGAATATCCGCTCGTCGTTTTCGATGACGAGCCTGTCGCGAACATTTTTGGGAAGGGTACGGTATCGGTCGGAAAATCGGCGAAGCGCCGCAACTCGATCCCCATAGCCGCCGCCGATATGAAGTACAATTTTGCTTTCAAAAGACACCCCGAGCGCGTCCAAAAAGTCCGCGTGCCAGGAAAGGTCGCAAATTGACTTTTCAACGACAGACGAATCGGGCGAGTTCAGCACGGTATATTGACCGGGATGCATCGACACCCGTATTCCGCCCTCTCTGAAAACCCGTCCGATTCGAGCGAGCTCTTTTGCGTATTGCGTCTCCCAGCGGATCGGATTGATCGGAGTTCCGGCAAACGGAATAATATCCGAGCTGATCCGGAACATCCGAATGCCGTTTTCGATGTTGTATTTTGCCTGTTTTTCGAGCGCGTCGAGGTTCCCGTCGATAATCTCATGAAGTTTGTCCCCGCTCGCGAATCGCCGGGTCAACGTCCGCAAACGTGTCCCCGGAACGCCCACGGTCACGCAAGCATATCCGATACGAGGCCGGTCGTCCGACAACCGGGAATGATCACGGGTCTCCGAATAATCGCTCATGGCTACCTCTTTATTACGCCGAAAAAAACGGAATCCGTCTGCTATTTTTCATAGACAAAGCGACTCAGATTATGTATCAGCCCGAATCGCGAAGCGGATCTGTACCCACGCTTTCTCAGGCGTCGAAAGAGTGTCCGCATGAAAAATGCGTGCGAAACCAAATAACAATCCTCTCCGGTGCTTTCCATCAAATCAATCGCGCGATCCGCTCGCATATCGGTATCGGAACGGGTTTCCGGCTGGCCGCCGATTCGAAAGTTCCACAAAAAACGTCCGATCACATCCCAAAGAATCGACGGAAGCCGAATGTTCCGCCGCGTAAACGGAGCCAACGGTACTTCATCGAAAAGCTCGGATCGAATCAACGGCCGATCTTTGAACATGATAAGCGCCGTCGCTTCGCTTCTCGGAAGAGTGCTGACGAAAATCTTTGCATCTGTTTCAATCGTTTCGATCCCGCTTATGTCGATCGGACACTCATTATATGCCCGAGACGCTTCGATTTGCCCCTGAGGACCGTAGCTTCGGGGGAAAATAAAGTCCACTTTCGCGTGTCGGATTACCGTAATGATCAAGTTCGGTTTTTCTCCTTCGTGAAACACCGTTTGTTTGCGATTTTACTTATTCCGGTCCGTGCAGATAATCGACGTGTTTACATATTTCACCGACGATCGGAATCTTCCGCTCCTCGAATAATTTCCTGTTATGCTCGAAAAGATTGTTGCCGCGGATATCAATGGAAACAATAAGCGGCCCGAACCTTCGGACGCGCATGACCCACATCGCCTCGGGCATGCCCAAATCGAGCCATTTCACATCCTCCACCTCTTCGACACATCGGGCGGCCAGAACGGCACATCCTCCGGGAAAAACCGCATGGACCGCCCGACCGTTTACACACCCCTCCGTTGTCTTCGGCCCCATTCCGCCCTTTCCGATAATCAGTCGGACTCCGGTCTTTTCGATGAATTCCTTCTCGTATTTTTCCATACGCATGCTTGTTGTCGGCCCGATGGATATAACTTCGTATTTCCCGGGCTCATCCGTTCGTTGTTGCATAATCGGACCGGCATGAAAAATTGCGCCGCCGCTTAGATCGACCGGAAGTTCCAGTCCCTGCTTGATTACCCGCTGATGGACATCGTCTCTTCCGGTAATCAGGTGTCCGCTCAAATAGAAAATATCTCCGACCGAAAGGCTTTCAATCTCTTGATCCGAAATCGGTGTTGTCAGCGTTTTTCCGCTCATAATTCGGCCCCCTTGTGCGACAGCATTTCATACGATAAATCGCCGTGGAATCGGATCCACGCCCGACGGTGCGCCCAACAGCCGGTCGATAAACCGACCGCCAGCGTTGCCGGATGTCTTGCCGCCTGCTCGATATGAACGCCCATGACCGACATGTTGCCCGTCAGTCCGCCGGGGCCGATTCCGATCTTATTGAGCCCTTCCTCGATCCGTCTTTCCAGATCCGCTCCGGTCGGATTTTCGTTTCTCGATCCGAGCGGACGAAGAAGCGCCTTTTTGGAGAGCTTGGCCGCCACTTCAACCGATCCGGCAATTCCGATACCGACAAGAAGCGGCGGACAGGCATTGATTCCATACGTTGTGATTCGATCAAATACAAACCGAACCACCCCCTCATAACCCTCGAGCGGCATTAACACTTCCGCAATACCCGGAAGACTGCACCCGCCGCCGGCCATATACACACACAATTCCAGAATGTCACTTTCGGGAATCAGCTCCGTCTCAATCCAGGGGATTCGAAAACCGACGTTGTTTCCGGTGTTTTTTTCGTCGAAGACCTCGACGGCGTTATGGCGTAAGGGAGCGCGCCGCGTTGCAAGAAGAACCGCGTCGCGCAAAATTTCTTCCAAACGGTCAATCAAAGGAAACCGGGTACCGACCCGTGCAAAAAACTGGATGATGCCCGTGTCCTGACAAACCGGCCGGGACAGCTCATCCGCTTTCTCTATGTTATCGAACATGGCGTCGTAGATAATGCGCGCGAACTCCGTCGTCTCGGAAGCGCGAAGAGCACGCAGACGCTCCCTGACATCATCCGGAAGATGTTTTGCGGAGTATTCCGTAAACCGGGCAACCCGATCAACCAGCCATTCTTTTTGATCTTGCAGCTTCATAAGTGAACCTCCGCCCATCAGTATAACAAATCGGAGTTCTCTCCCGAAAGAACCTCCCGGAGCAATCGATTCAGGTTCTCGGAGTACTTTTCATCGTTCCACTCCTTTTCCCGCGGCAGTGTCATCAGGATCTCAAGATAAAAGGATTCCGGACCTTGTTGAATCCAATCCTCCCCGATTTTCGGGTCCGGTGCGGACCGCGTTCTTTTTCCCGCCTCAAAAAGCGTTTGAAAAGCCGAAATATTCGGGACCGCACGAATCAGGTATTTTCCGTTCTTTGCGCAAGAAATTCGCACGATACCGCCGCTTTTCTCCGGCTTAAAATAGAGTCGGTCTTTCCCGTTGTTCTCCGAAAAACTCATAATAACCTCTTTCTCCTGAATCCTTTGCCGATCCGATCATTTATTCAATCACGCGGTTAAAATAGACCAAATCCTCTCTGCGTGTCCAGCCCAGAAGCTCCCAGAACCGAGCACCTTCCTCGTTTTCGATATCGACCAGAAGTCCGACCTTTGTAATCCCGAGTTTTTTCATGGCGGACTCCATCGCGTCCAGCAATCCCCTTCCGATGCTTTTCGCACGACTGGTGTCCCGGATGGCCGTATGATAAATGTATCCGCGTCGGCCGTCATGACCGCACATCAAAACTCCGACGATTCTTTCGTCAATTTGCGCGATGAAACTGGTGTCGGGATTTCTTTTCAAAAAACGAACAATCCCGTCCCGCGAATCCTCAATCGCCCGAACACCGGATTTTCCCGCGCGCATCCACATTTCATAAGCTTCCTCATAGTCCTGCTCGAGCATAGTCCTGATGATCATTTTGACACCTCCGCGCTTCATCGGCTTTCTTCCAATTCAGTATACTCTGTTCGGACAGGCGTTCAAGCCGAAAGCAATCACCCGAATTCGGAATCAAGAAATTATCGCGCGTTTTTTCACGCTGCGAAAAACCATACTCTTCCGACTTTATGCAATTTTGCCCGTTCATTATTTCGTATTTTTTGGTTTCTCGTTTTTTATATCCTTCTTGAAGTCTTCCTGATCTGCTTTATACAGGGATTTCTTCGACGCATTCGAAGAAATCCCGTTATCTGTTTTTGCAACTTTACCTCACTATTGCTTCATTTATTTTAAAAAAGCTATTTCATTTTTTCCGAATGCGTTTTATAATAGGCGAAGAGACTCGGAGGGATAGCGAGGCGATTGGCCGTCCTTCGAGCGGAAAAATAATCCGAAGGTAGGGAATTGCCGATGAAAAACGCCTATTTACAGAAAGTCTTTGACAAAGTTCGGGAAAGAGACCCGAATCAACCTGAGTTTCTTCAAGCCGTTCAAGAGGTTTTGGAGTCGATTGAACCGGCGGTGGAAAAAAATCCCGATTTCGAAAAATTGGGCGTCGTGGAGCGGATGGTCGAGCCCGAGCGCGTGATTTCTTTCCGTGTTTCATGGGTTGACGATCAAGGCAAGGTTCAGGTCAACCGCGGCTTCCGCGTTCAGTTTAATTCCGCAATCGGTCCGTACAAAGGCGGACTGAGACTCCATCCGTCCGTCAATCTCTCCGTCATCAAGTTTCTCGGCTTTGAGCAATGCTTCAAAAACTCTCTGACCGGTCTTCCGATCGGCGGAGGAAAAGGCGGAAGCGATTTCGATCCGAAGGGAAAAAGTGATGCCGAGGTGATGCGTTTCTGCCAAAGCTTTATGACCGAGCTTTCCAAGCACATCGGTCCGTTTACCGATGTACCCGCCGGAGACATCGGCGTCGGAGCCCGGGAAATCGGTTATATGTATGGACAGTACAAACGATTAAACAACGACTTTACCGGTGTGTTGACCGGTAAAGGCCTTACATACGGCGGATCGCTCGCTCGCACGGAAGCGACGGGATACGGTCTTTTATACTTCGTAAATGAGATGGTCAAAGCAAGAGGAGAATCCATGAAAGGAAAAATCGTCGTCATCTCCGGAAGCGGAAATGTCGCGATTTACGCTACAGAAAAAGCAATGGCTCTCGGTGCGAAGGTCGTAACCGCATCCGACTCGAACGGCTACATCTATGATCCGAACGGAATTAACCTGGATGTGGTAAAAGAAATTAAAGAGGTTCGACGCGGACGCATTAAGGAATATGCTCAGGCGGTTCCGGGATCGGTATATACCGAGGGACCCGGCGTTTGGTCCGTGAAATGTGACATCGCTTTGCCCTGCAGCACACAAAACGAATTGAATGCGGAAAGCGCAAAGACGCTCATCGAAAACGGATGCAAATACGTCGGCGAGGGAGCAAACATGCCCTGTACGCCCGAAGCGGTCGATCTCTTTCGGGAGAATCGTGTTTATTTTGCTCCGGGGAAAGCCGCAAACGCCGGCGGCGTAGCAACCTCGGCACTTGAGATGTCACAGAATTCCATGCGCCTTTCCTGGACCTTCGAGGAAGTGGACGAGAAGCTTCGCAAGATCATGGAAAACATTTTCAAGAATGCAACCGAAGCGGCCACCGAATACAACGACCCGGAGAATTTGGTTCTCGGAGCCAATATTGCGGGAATGCTCAAAATTGCACAAGCAATGATTGCTCACGGAGTCGCTTACTGATCCGACATCCTACAGGAGTAAAAGTCCCCCGCCGGGAAAGGCGGGGGACTTTTTTTATACAACATTCAATATTCGTCCGCCGTTGACGGGGTTAAACATTCAGACAGAAATCCTCGACATTTACGCACTCCACCCCGCGAAAAGTGAAGCGAACGATCCACGGGCGAAGATTTCGAACCCTCATGAATTCCTTGATTCCGAAATCCTTCGTATAGTACTTGATTACCGTCCCCAAAGCATTCTCGTGGCTTCCGACAACAATGCTTTTGTTCATATGCTTTAAAAGCAACATATTCGTCGCCGCAATATTTCGGTCCTGAACGGTTTGAAGACACTCCCCGTTTCTTCTTCGATAAAGAAAGTCCGTCCATTGTCGTTCAATGAAATTCTCGTAATCATCAATCCATTCGTCATCGATCTTTCGCTCGCGAAAATCCTTCTCGAGATATATTGTTTTTCGATTTCGATCCGCAAGGGGTTGGATTGTCTCAATGGCCCGCTTATACGGACTGGAGTACACATAATCGATCGGTTCATTTCTGAAAAACTCGGATAAACGCAAACTGTCCTCTTTTCCTTTCGGAGTCAAAGGACGCTGAAGTTCATCTTTTTGCCGCAAATCAGGCTCCGCATGCCGTACAAAATAGATGGTGGTCATATGTCTCCCGTTCTCAAAAGCTTATTGCGTAACTTGAAGAATCGCAAGGTACAGGCGAATCCTCCGTTTCTTACAAGAATCCCCCGGCAAACCGGTCAAACGGAATGCAACAGATCGCGAAGGGATGTCAACCTATCTTTATATTATAATACGAAATCCCAGAAAATCAATGAAGTTTGCTTTTTGGAGGGCTTTTGCTCACGTCTTAGAAGAAAAAGTCCGGATTATGGAACCCCCGAGGCAACCACTTATCGTCTGCGAAAAGGATTATCCGGTCGAAACCAGATTTCTGCCGTCTTCCTTGCTCTTATACAACAGTTCATCCGCTCTCTTCATTACCGTTTCCGGCGTGTCATCCGGCCGAACCATCGTGGCCCCGATCGAAATGGTTACCTTAAGCTTTTCACCCTCGGATGAAATCCCGGTATTTTCAACGATACTGCGCATCGCGTCCGCGATTACATACATGTTCTGTTCATTGGTCCCCGGAAGTACGGCGACAAATTCCTCTCCGCCGAACCGGCCAAAAAGGTCGGAGGAGCGAATCATCAGCGAGCAGGCTTTACCGACCATGCAGATCACTTCGTCACCGAGCTCATGACCGTAGTTGTCGTTGAATTGCTTGAAATGGTCGATATCCAAAAACATCACGCAGAAGGGAACCCCCCGAATCAGATATTCGTCCATCCGTGCCTTGATAAACTCCTCGATATATCTGCGGTTGTAAAGTCCCGTAAGTTTGTCGGTAAAAGCGAGCTCCTTGTACTGCTCGGCCTCGTTTTTTATTTCCTGGCGGATGCTGACATCAATGAAAACTTCCATCACTCCGAGGATTTTCGTAAATTTCTTAATGGGAACGGTACGAAGAAGAACCGGAACACGATGCCCGTCCCGATGGCGAATATACACTTCCTGCTCTCTCTGCTTGCCGTCAAGCATGGACATTTTCAGCGCCGTTCGGTCGGATGTCAACCGCTCTCCGTTTTCGTCAACCGGTCTTAAAATACTCTCCGTAGAAATTTTACCGAGTATCTCCGATGCGGGAATTCCGGTGATACGCTCGGCACTATCATTCCAGTATGTAACATTGAACTTTCTGTCGATAAAATAGATTCCCTCATGAACATGATCCATCATCGCTCGAAAAAGCTCTCCGTCCGACATTTTTCCCGCATCCAGCGGATGTAAGATTGAGTTGTCCATTTTACCTTGCCCCCCGCAAGCGATGTGTACGGAAGCGTTTCGCAAAAAATCGCTGTCCGAACATAGCGATTCAATGCATCTCACTGTTTCGGACATGCATTGTTTCATGATAACGAAACGTTTATTGTTCAAAATACAACTTGTTCATAATTATATCACACTTCCTTCACTCGAGGCATCCCGTATTCCTTGTGTTCTTGTCACTAGTAATGACAGATGTTAGAATACTTCTACATCGTTGAAACGGAGAATTCCTCAGTGGAACAACTGATTGAGCAAATCCGGGCCATGAAACAGAAAAGGGATGCCGTCATCCTGGCGCATTACTACGTTGACGGAGCCATTCAGGATGTCGCCGATTATGTCGGAGACTCCTATTATCTGAGTCGTGTCGCGATGGAAGCCCCGAATAAGATTATCGCCTTTTGCGGCGTTCGATTCATGGCGGAAAGCGCAAAAATCCTCAGCCCCGACAAGACGGTTCTTATGCCGGATTCGTCTGCGGGTTGCCCGATGGCTCATATGATCGACGAAAGCGAGATCCTCCGGATCCGCGCGATGCACGATGATTTGTCGGTCGTCTGTTATATAAATTCGACGGCCCGGGTCAAGGCGGCATCCGATGTCTGTGTGACCTCATCCAATGCAAAAATGATCATTTCGAAAATCGATGCGCGATACATCCTTTTTGTTCCGGATCGCAATCTCGGCGGCTATTTATCCGATTTTTTCCCGGACAAAACGTTCATACTGCCGTCCGGATTTTGTCCGACCCACAATCAAATATCAGCGGCCTCTGTCCTTGATCTGATTCGAGAGAACCCCGGAGCAAAGGTTCTTTCCCACCCCGAATGCCCGCGTGAAGTGATTGAAGTATCCGATTTTGTCGGAAGCACTTCCGGAATCATTTACGAAGCAGCCGGCTCAAAATCCGACACCTTCATTATTTGCACGGAAGAGGGCGTCGGACATCAACTCCGAAAAGACAATCCCTCTAAAAAATTCCTTTTCCCTTCCGCAACGCCAATATGTCCGGATATGAAGAAAACGACACTTCAAAACCTGCTTGATTCATTAACCCACCTGCGCACAAAAATCGAAATGAGAGAGGATTTGCGAAAGCAAGCTCTGGTTCCTCTCCTCAAGATGCACGAATTGGCGGGATAACAGATGGAAGATAGTATTTCGAATAAGACGGATGTCATCATCGTCGGGACCGGTGCCGCGGGTATTTTCTGTGCGCTCAACCTGCCGGATACGCTCTCGGTCCGAATGATTACCAAGGATACGCTCGAAAACAGCGCCTCTTATCTTGCGCAGGGCGGAATTGCCGCAATGAAGGATGCGGACGATTACGACGATTATTTTGAAGATACCTTGCGTGCAGGTCATTATGAGAATTCCCGCAAGGCCGTTGATACGATGATTCGCCAGTCTCCGCTTATTATTCAGGAGCTTCTTGCGTACCATGTCAATTTCGACCGTGCGGGGGAAGAGCTCTCTCGAACCAAGGAAGGCGGACACTCACAATCCAGAATTCTTCATCATGATGACATCACCGGTAAGGAGATTACCTCAAAGCTATTGAACGGCCTCAGAAAAAAGAAGAATATAACCATCAGCGAGCACTCCCGCATGGTCGATTTGATCTCGGACAACAACATTTGCCGCGGAATCGTCGTACTGGATCGGGACGGCGTTCCTCAGGCAATCCACGGAAAAGTCGTCGTCCTTGCAACCGGAGGAATCGGAGGACTTTTCAAACACTCAACCGCCTTCGCACACATTACGGGGGATGCTTTGGCGATTGCCTCAAACCATCGCATCGCGCTCAAAGATGTGCATTACATCCAGATTCACCCGACCGCGCTGTATTCCACCAAGCCCGGTCGTCGATTCTTGATTTCCGAAGCGGTCCGCGGGGAGGGAGCATACCTTCTCAACGCCAATATGGAGCGTTTCACGGATGAGCTTCAGCCCCGGGATATCGTAACCGCGGCCATACGAGAGCAGATGCAAAAGGACGAAAAAGAATATGTCTACCTTTCCATGACCCATCTCGATCCGGACAAAATCCGGAGTCGTTTCCCGAATATATACAAACACTGCCTGAAGCAGGGTTACGACCTCGTCAAAGAGCCGATTCCGGTCACACCGGCTCAGCATTACTTTATGGGCGGAATCGAGGTGGATCTCAAGGGGCGAACCTCCATGGAAAAATTATACGCAATCGGCGAAACCAGTTGTACCGGCGTACACGGCAAAAACCGTCTGGGCAGTAATTCGCTTCTCGAAAGTCTGGTATTCGCAAAACGGGCAGCGGCGGAAATTGCGCAAAGCATCCCGTACACCCCGGTAGAAGAAACAACGGTCGATCTCTCCTTATATGAAAACCGTGTTTTCGATTCGGAATTCCGTAATATCGTTTTGGATGAGATCAGAAGAAGGGACAAAGATTTTTATGAGCAATGGATCGATACTGACCATCATAGCGGATGACCTCATCCGCCTGGCACTGCGGGAGGATATCTCCCACGAGGATATATCCACACAGGCAGTCATGCCCGATCCGGTCGCGGTTCATGCCGATTTGATCTGTAAACAGGACGGTGTGGTTTGCGGTCTTCCGGTTTTTGAGAGGGTCTTCCGGCTCCTGGATGAAAAAGTGATATTCACATCTCGTTTCAAGGACGGTGACCGCGTCCGAAACGGTGACAAGGTCGGCATCCTCGCGGGAGACGGACGGATTATCCTTTCCGGAGAGCGGACCGCGCTGAATTTCCTTCAGCGAATGAGCGGAATCGCAACGCAGACACGATCGATGGCCGACGAGCTTGCCGGTTTTTCAACCCGTCTGCTGGACACCCGAAAAACAATCCCAAACATGCGCATATTTGATAAGTATGCGGTTCGCGTCGGCGGAGGCAGTAACCACCGCTATAATCTGTCGGACGGTGTGTTGCTTAAGGATAACCACATCGGTGCTGCCGGATCGGTTTCCGATGCGGTTCGAATGGCTCGTGAATATGCACCGTTTGTACGAAAGATTGAAGTTGAGGTCGAGACTCTGGATATGGTCGCCGAAGCGATCGAAGCCGGAGCGGATATCATTATGCTCGACAATATGAGCGACGATACCATCGCACAGGCTATCCGGATGATCGCCGGTCGGGCAATGACCGAGGTGTCGGGCAACATCACGCAGGGCAGACTGCGGAAACTGGCCGAACTGAAAGTCGATTTCATCTCCGTCGGTGCGCTGACGCACTCTTCGCCGATCCTTGACTTTTCCGTAAAAAACCTCGAACCCATCCGATGACGATTCTTGGAAAAAAACCATAGAGGTTCTGTTCTCTGTTCTGCCGATCGTATTGATTGTCGTCATTTCGCGAATCGTCTTTGCGCCGTTATCCGTAGCTTGTTTCGCTCAATTCTGTTTATCGGTATTCCACCAAGGTTTATCGCTGATACCGGAATAGTATCGGTGAATCGGTATAATCGTCCGGTTCCTGATCTCAAAAACCTCCCAGATGACACCTTCGATGCCTGCCGGGACCGGAAAAGAATACATCAGTCCGTCTTCGGTGTAGATCTGAACCAAGGCGTCCGATCGGGACATTTCTTCGGAATCGGTTTCCGCCGAAATGCAGTGCGAAAAATCCGTCACGTAATATTAATACGACCCTTCACCGATGTTTCCGATGGTCACGGTTTCGGGACCGTAACCGTCCGTTGCATCCACATCCAGTCGATTTCCGTACTCGTCGGCACGGTTTCTGAACCATATATGGGAGTCCGGTCCGCTGTCTTGATCCGAAAACGGGGTAAACAGATGAGCGTCCAGATCCGCAGGGGAGTCAGACCATGTAAGAACGATACGCATCTGTGCTATTCCGAGCACCGGAGACAGGCTGAACCGGAACAGATTCGGCTCCGGATAGGCATATACGGAAAAAAGTGTGCTCTCATAACCGTTTACCGACACTTCCGCCGAATACGCACCGGGCGGAAGAGAGACTTCCGCGAAGCCGTTCAAATCCGTCTGAACCGTTTGAATAACGCTCCCTTTTATGTTCCCGATTCCTTCGCGGAATCGAATCTCGGCGCCCGCAATCCGCAGCATTTCGGTCGAAAACCCATCATCAAGAATAACATTGGCCTTCGTAACCGCATCGGTAATCAATATACCGATCGTGTAACTTTCTTCGCTCATCGGTACCAAAACTACGCTCTCGACAAAAGAATCCGCCTCTATACCGATAATATCGATATCGTGTACCGTAACCGGAGCAAAATCGTTTTTTTCGACAGTCAGGGAATAAGCATGAGTTCCGGGCGGTACGATGATTCGGTACATACCGTCCGTATTCGAAAACGTCTGATACAATTCCGCGTTATTTTCATCCGTACAAACCAAAGATATTTTTGCGTCACTGACGCTCATTCCCGATGCGTCCTTAACACAGCCTGAAATTCGAATCGTTCGTTTCTCCGCCAGAACCGTTTCGTATGTGATGTAGGCTTTGTTTAAAATCTCTTTTTCCAGCGAATCAAACCGATTCATCGTTTGATCGTCCTGATCCGAGTACAGAGAGACCGAGTACTGTGAAGCGGTGTTCTGACGCTCCCTTTCCCCGATTGCTATGTCTTGAACCCCGTCCGCGCCGTTGACCGTCCGCCATTTCACCATCACGTCATCTCTGAAATAATAGCGATCTCCGTAAATGTTCGGGGCAGCCGGACGGCTCGGAGTATACGAGGTGTCCTTATGGATAAACACAAAGTTGAGTTTCCCGTCATTTTCATAATAATATTCCGAAATTTCAACCTTATTCCCCGAAAGGTACTCGATGGAGGTGATTTTATTGACGATACCCAATGCCGGGCTTCTGTAGATTTCGTAGTCGATCGGGTTGCCGGATTGTGCGCTCTTAAGTTTCCTCTTTTCGACATGATAAGCGTTAATCCGTCCGTCATCCTCTTCTTCGGGAAAATCCTCCAATGCGTAAAAAAGTGTTTTATCCCAGAAATAATTCAGGTTACGTGCCGCCGGGAAATACGAGACGGTTCGGGTATCGATCTCTGCAAGCTCTTCCGATTGAACATTCAGCCTTTCCGTTTCATCAATCAGTTTTTCGGCTTCTTCGGAAAGACAAAGAACCCGTATGGTTTGCGGGAGAAAAATGCCGTTCGAATCCATAACCCGGACGACGGAGACGGACCCCGGATTGATCGCCGTTACCCGCCCGTTTTGATCTACTTGAATATCTTCCGCCCGCTCACTTTTCCAAATCAGCGAGGCTTCCGAAAATACTTCGGCCAGATCCGGCAGGTTGAAGCTCTCTCCGGCCGATAACTGGATTTGAGAATCAAGGAATCGCATGACCGGGCGAGCCGGAAGGACTTCCGTACTCTCGACCGACGGTTTTGTCGTTTGCGATGAGGCGGTCTCTTCAACGGATCCCCTTCTTTTTTCCAAGATGGGACGACCAAAAAGCAACAACAGAAAGGAGACCAGAAGCACGGAAGAAATCGCAATCAATGAAATCGTCAGCGGATCCGAAAACCGGCCTTTCTTTCCGTTACCGATAGAGGTCAAAAGCTCCGATTCTTTTTGTCCGGGTGCCAGATCGTCTCTTCGCCTTGTCGGAATACGATCACTTATGGCATCGTTTTCTTCCGGACCGAGCTCATTAAAATCCTGCTCGGTACCGCAGAACATACAAAAAACGCTTTCTTCACTGATTTCCCGTCCGCATTCTCTGCAAATCACAGTATACAATCCTCCGAAAATCTATCATATTTTATATTGCGCTCAAATGCAATTGAAGAAAAAAGAAGAGGCTGTCTCATTTGACTTTTTTTCAAGTCTTTTGAGACAGCCCATTCTTTCGAGAGAAGAGTATGTGTATTACTTCTTTTCTCTCTTAAAACACATAAACCAATCCAGACAATACTTGTCGTCCGAAGTATCCTCCATTCTTTCCTTTGCGGTTCCGCAGGAACCGGCGGTCGGAATGATGACATCGTCTCCGGGACGCCAGTTGGCCGGTGTCGCAACCTGATCCTTGTCTGCCTTCTGAAGAGCAATAATAATTCTTTTAATCTCGTCAAAATTTCTTCCCATCGAAAGCGGATAGTAAAGAATAGTGCGAATTTTACCGGTCGGATCAATAAAGAAAACGGCTCGAACCGCCTGAGTGTTTGATTGTCCGGGCTGAATCATCCCGTACTTGCGGGCAACATCCATCCGAATATCCTCGATGAGCGGAAACTTCACCTCAACACCCTTCATACCGTTCCATTCAATTTCCTGAATCTTACGAAGCCAGGCAATATGCGCGTACAAAGAGTCGACCGAAAGACCGACCAGTTCGGTGTTCAGTGCCTTAAACTCGTCCGCCATCGTGGCAAACGTCATAAACTCCGTAGTGCATACCGGAGTAAAGTCCGCCGGGTGGGAAAACAAAATTACCCAACTGCCCTTGTAATCCTCCGGAAAATTGATCATACCCTGAGTAGTGACCGCAGTAAAAGACGGGGCTGCCTCTCCGATTAACGGCATTGCATTACATTCATTTCCTTCCATATGACGCCTCCTTTTTTGTTTATAAACCAAATTAGTAACGATTACAATTATAGCAGTTTTTCTTGTTGTTTTCATCTTTTTTTCGGAGAAATATATAAACAACTTGTTAACGTTCAACAGGGTTTCTCTGTTTTTTCCGAAAGAAGTCGGAACAACGAAGGATTTTCCTTTTGAAGGGCAACCGGTTTTCCTGATTTTCCGAGAAAACAATGACGACTGAATCCCTCGGCACAAAGATCACCCGTCCTCGCGTTCAAAATCGAATAACCGACCGTCATGCGAACACCGGAGAATTCCTGAATTATCGTATGGATAAGCACTTCGTCCGGAAACCGAACCATATTTACATATCGGCATTGTACCTCCGTAACGGGACAAAGAATTCCGACGGCCTCCATTTTGTCATAACCGAATCCGGCCGTTTCCAAAAAAAATGTTCGCGCCTCCTCAAACCAACGTATATAATTAGAATGATGAGCAATTTGCATTTGGTCGGTTTCATAATATTGGACCTTGTGGATGTAGTGCGACATTTGTCCTCTTCCCTTCCCTTTACCGTTCCGGTCCCGTAACCCGCTTTCATTGGATGGTCGGGATCGACCCCTTGATAAGATTAGAGTATAGCAAAGAATATTATGAATAACCAAAAGAGGAATGTACATGTCAAATATGAAAGGACAGTCTGAAGCGATAAAATCGGGAAAGAACCATGTAATCGATCCGAAAACGCTGACAGAATCCGAAGCCGTTCCCGCGATACAACCGGACAGTGAGGCTTTCTATCGATATCTCCATCGGTACGCTCTCCGCGAAAAGGGTTATTCGATCTTTGTTCTGGCGGCATTCAACATATTATTGCTGATTCCCGACATGATTCTCATTAACAGCATCCCGGCAAAGATCTTTGTCGTACTGCTTCGTCTTCTCCTTTCGGCCGGTATGCTGGTTTTTTACTTTTTTCTGGATCGCTTCGGTACTTTTCGAATTTACTCCCGGGCACTTTCCGCGCTCGAGCTTTTCGGTATGCTGGTCTTTCTTTTTGTGCTGGCATGTTACCCGAATCCCGATTTTTTAATCCAGACCATGGGGATGATCCTTATTTTTATTATCTATTTCATGTTTCCGAATCACCGTTATTACGTCATCTCGGTTTCCTTTATATCCGCATGCTGTTTTATTCTGCTGTCCTCTTTCCGGATACAAGACTTGTCTCCGAGAGAACTTATCGCGGGGTCCTCCTATCTTCTGATCTCCGGAATCCTTTGTGCGTTCGGAGCCCGCGGAGCAGAAAAATATCGTTTACGGCATTTTTCTTCGCTGGAGGCCCTTCGCTCAATCAGCACAACGGATTTACTTACCCAAACCCATAACCGCGTTCGCCTCGAACACGACGGAAACCGATGGATTCGTCTTTGCAGAGAGCATGAAAAACCGCTTTCTCTTGCTTTTTTGGATTTGGATAACCTTAAGGAAATCAACGATATGTTCGGTCACCTTGTCGGTGATAAGGTATTGATCGAAACCGCCAATCGCATCGGTTCATCCCTGACGCCTCGCGACATTGTCTGCAGATGGGGCGGAGATGAATTTGTAATCCTTCTGCCCGGCCTTGATATCCGAAGCGCCGTACGCATGGTTGAAAAAATACGCGACGATTTGGTCAACAGACCCTTCCCCGGCGGAATTCGTGCTTCCTGTAGTATCGGGGTGACCCAGATGAAGGAAGAGTCTACGCTGGAAACCATGATCCATATTTCCGATCAACTGATGTATGCGGCAAAGAGAAAAGGAAAAAACCGCATCGAATTTCAGTTGTGACCGGTTTGATGATGAGGAGTCTGAGCCATGTTTTTTGAAAAGATGAGCGTACCTCCGCCTGTAATTCTGGCAAGCGCTTCCCCTCGAAGAGCTTCTCTTCTCGGTCGGCTTGGCATCCCTTTTCGCGTGGAAACGACGGACATTCCGGAGTCAGAGATCCTTATTCGGATGGTTCGGGATTATTCCGCGAAGAACGCCTACTATCATGCACGAAAAGCCTGCTCCTCCATTGCGCTCGAGAAAGCGCGTTTTGTTTCCTCTCGATTTCCGGATCACCTGATCATCTCTGCGGACACGGTCGTGAGCACCGAAAACCAAATCCTCGGCAAGCCTTCCGACCGCGAGAACGCCATCGAAATGCTACGAAGCCTGAGCGGTCGGGATCACTGCGTATATACTGCGGTTGCGCTCCGATTCGGATCTTTCGAAAAAACATTCCGCAGCAAATCCGTTGTTACGTTTTATCCTTCGGATGATTTTCAGGAAGAACTGATCCGGCGTTACGCGCTTTCGGGCGATCCGCTCGACAAGGCCGGTGCTTACGGTATACAGGAAACGGGCGGATTGCTGGTTTCCAAAATCAAAGGAAGTTACGACACCGTCGTCGGACTTCCGCTCGCGAAGCTCGCCCGCCAGCTCCATTCGCTCGGATATCCGGTTCTCTCGATCAAGGAGGTGTCCGATGCCGGGATTGATTCTTGAAGGAGGTACGCTTCGTCCGATATTCAGCGCAGGAGCCCTGGATCATCTCCTTGAACAAAGGATCCGTTTCCCGTATTGTATCGGGGTCTCGGCCGGCATCAGCAACGGGGTATCCTACATCTCCCGACAACACGGCCGCAACCTTGAAATACTGAAACGTTATCGAAACGACAGCCGGTATTTCGGAAAGCGAAATCTCTTCACCGCCCGGAGCCTGTTCGGCATAGATTTTGTATTTGGAACCATCCCGAACGAGCTGATGCCTTTTGACCGAAACGCATTTTTGAACTACGACGGAACGATTCTGGCCGGAGTCACCAATGCGGTGACCGGAAAACCGGAATACCTCGACTGTAAGGAAATGGATGAAGAATATACCATTCTTCGGGCGACCTGCGCCATTCCGGGCGCCTTCCCCGCAGTCAACTGGAAAGGAAGAATCTATTATGACGGCGGGATCTCGGATTCAATCCCGGTACGGAAAGCGATATCGGACGGCCAGGAGAAAAATCTGATCATTCTGACTCAGCCCAGGCATTTTCGAAAAGAATACGCAAAAGAATACAATTTTGCCATTCGTCTGATCGGAAAAAAATACCCGCTGATGGTCGACCTGCTAAAAAACCGGCACAATCTATATAATGAAACGCTTCTCTTTTGCGAAAAGCTGGAGGAATCGGGTAAGGCGGTCATCCTGCGCCCGGATTACCCGCTGAACAGTCTGGAAAAAAATATGAATCAGATTGAAGCCAACTATCGACACGGATACAATCTGTGCCGTGAAAATATCGATCGCATTCGATCTCTGTTTTCCTGATTGATTATCGGATAACACCCAACCTCAGGGAGACGTAACACAACCTTTCGGATCCGATGACCCCTTTTCCGATTCGGTTTCAATGAAAAGCGGAGTGCTGAAATACCTTTCGGCGGTATCCGGCAGGACCGTGACAACGGTTTTCCCCTTTCCGAGCTTTCCGGCCATTACCATCGCCGCCGCAACGTTCGATCCGCTGGATATACCGCACAGCAACCCTTCTTTTCGCGCGAGATCCCGTGCGGTTCCGATTGCCTCATCATCCGATACGACGTGGATATGATCAAAAATATCGAGGTTCAGATTTCCGGGAATCAGTCCGTCCCCAATCCCCATCTGCAAATGCGTACCGATGTTTCCGCCGGCGAGTATTGCCGCGTGTTCCGGTTCGACCGCCCAAATCTCAAGTCCGGGATTCTGTGCTCTAAGGACTTCTCCGATTCCGGAAAGCGTCCCTCCGGTTCCGATTCCGGCGCAGTATCCGTGAATCGGTCCTGCGACCTGCTCCAGGATCTCAAGCGCGGTATGGTGTCGATGTACGGTCGGATTGGCCGGATTATTAAACTGCTGAGGAACGAATACGTTCGGATTCTCACGCGCCAATCGATTGGCTTCATCCAGACATCTTTGGATACATTCCCCGATATCTCCTTGGTCGTGAACGATAACGACTTCCGCCCCGTAATGCTCCACCAGTTTCCTCCGCTCCAGGCTGACGGAGTCCGGCATAACGATCACGGTTCGATACCCTTTGACCGCGCCGACCAGTGCCAGTCCGATTCCCTGATTCCCGCTGGTGGGCTCGACAATGATGCTGTCCGGACCGATGAGTCCTTTCTTTTCCGCATCCTCGATCATATTCAGAGCAGTCCGGGTCTTGATTGAACCGCCGACATTCAGTCCCTCGTACTTGACGAGAATTTCCGCGTCATTCGAGCCGGTCATATGCCGGAGTCGAATCATCGGTGTATGGCCGACCGCCATCAAAACGTTGTCATAAATCATTTCGGTCCGTCCCTTCGAAATCAATGCTCAAACAGAACGTATTATACGCCAAAACGAAGCATCCTTCCACGGGGACGACACAAATCGTACAAACAAGAAACACCGATTCACGGCGGGCGGTCCGACATCGGATTTACTCGACAAAATCGATTGCGTATGTTTTTAGAAGGTCGCGGATTGTCGGATCCAATTCGGCGAAGCAGAAATTCGTTGCCTCGGCTTTTTCGGTCGAAAGAGTGTTATGGGGATAACCGTTAAATTCCCCCGGAATTCCGTTTGAGCCCAGAATCGCTTTGCGGTCAAGAATCTCTTCAATCCGTTTAACAATCTGAGCAACGCTGATGTGCCCACGTGCTGCTGCGTTCATCGGTCCGGTATCCTTTCGGTCTGCCAGATACGCCAGAAAGGCCCCGGCTTGCAAAGACTCGATCATCGAAAAGCGCGCATCCGCATTATCGATATTCATTTTCTCGCCCCGAGCAATATGCTCGACATAGGAATACAATCTTCTCGTGTAGTCATCCTTCCCGATGACAATCGGGAATCGAACCGCGCAAGCATCGATCTTATAATTTTGGAACAGCACGCTCTCGCACAAGCGCTTCCCTTCTGCGTAATCAAAATCCGTTCTCCGACCCATGCGGATCAGGTAGTGATACGGATCGAAATCCTTTTCCGAAAGGTTGCGTCCTCCGCGATATACCGCGGAGGAGGAGGTAAAAATATATCTTTGGGTTTGAATGCACTCCAGTATGCTCTCCGTATCATACGGCGAATAATTGATGTTATCGTATGCCACGTCGAATTCTCGTCCCGATAATTCCGACCGTACACTTTCACGATCCGTTCGATTGAAACGTATTCGCTCGACTTCATTTCCGAAAACATCCGGAGTTAAACCCCTCGTCGCGATGGTAACCTCATGGCCTTGATCCAACAGTTCCCGAACCAAGTGCTTGCCGAAATAGCGCGTTCCGCCGATAACCAGAATCTTCATCCTTCACCCCCCCTTCTCCTTCTCACGTCAAAGCGCAAAACTTCCGATGTAGAATGTGTCTTGTTTACTCCCCCATCATACTATCTCTCATGTAAAAATGATATTCTACAGGAAAAGCGAAGTCAATGCGCTCGGAATTTTCTAAAAGAGACGCAACAATTCTTGATCGTTGCTCGTCTGATGTGTAGAGCCGAAAAGGCGAGTGGATTGTTTTCAATCCGAAAGGAGCAACATATGAAAAAAAGGTTTTCAATACTGGTTACGTACGCGCTCGTCGCGTCGATTTGCATTTCGCTTTCCGGATGCTTGGAAATATCCTTCCGAAACGACTCCGAACCGGACGAAAACTCGATCACCAAACTGGAGTCATACGAGGCCGTTTTGTCGCCCAGAGAGATCGAGCCCTTTTCGACGGAGTTTACTTCCGGGATGAACCGATTCGGCTTTCAGGTCCTCTTGGATCTTTACGAAGAGCAAAGCATCTCCGTTTCTCCCGCCAGTCTGGAGCTCGCCATGCTGATGACTTCCATGGGTGCGACCGGCAACACGAAGGAAGAAATGATGACCGCTCTTCAGATGAGTGAAATGTCCGACGAAGAGATTCGTTCCTTCGTCGGTCAGTTGATGTGGCGCGTAAACACCAACGGAATGGAGGCGGCCAACGCTCTTTTCCCGCAGAAGGACTACGGATTCGCCGATGCATTTTTGGACATCTGTACGACCGATTTTATGGCCGATATTTATACGCTCGACTATATCAACGAACCGGTCGACAGTACAAAACGGATTAACGACTGGGGCGACGAGAAAACGCACGGCAAAATACCGAAAATCCTCAACCAGCCGCTTGATTCCTCCACCCGGCTGGTCTTGGCGAACGCCCTGTATTTTCTCGGAGATTGGGTTACTCCTTTTGAAGCCAATAATACCTATGACGATACCTTTTTCGGAGCCGTCGGCGAATCGACGATACCGTTTATGCACGCAGAGCAGACGGTGCTTTACATGGAGGGTGAGACCTACCAAATGATTATCCTTCCGTTTCTCGGCGACGACGGAATGACGGGTCCGTTTGCGATGTCCTTTATGCTTCCGAAAAACAAAAATACCCCGGAAGACGTAGCCCGGGAATTGTCCGAAAGTGATTTTGCCGACGCAATTGCGAACGCTCGGGATACGTTGGTCCGGATCAGCCTTCCGAAATTCGAGTTTGAATACGAAACATCCATGGTGGAGACGATGAAACGCCTCGGAATGGAAGACGCATTTAATGATAGTGCCCGTTTTGACAAGATGACCGACGGACCGAACGGGCTTTTCATTTCCGATATCCTCCACAAGACCTATGTACGGATCGATGAGGAAGGTGCGGAGGCCGCGGCGATTACCACCGTAATCATGGCAGAGACGGCAATGCCGATTGATCCGGAGCAGCCCGTGATCTTTAACGCCGACAGTCCGTTTCTTTTCTCGATTTTTGACACCACGGACGGAACGATCCTGTTTACCGGGATTACCGCAACGATCGACTAAACCGATTGGAACAAACCCGAAAACAACGAAAGAAGGATACAACAATGAAAAGACTGACCAAACGACTGTTATCTGTGATTCTATCGACAACCCTACTGTTTTCTTTGGGTGGATGCTCAGATATTCGCGTCAAAGAGAAGGACAATCCTTTTCAGGGGATTGACAGTAATATCATAACATTTGAAGCCGCCCTCACGCCCAAAAAACTGACTCCGTTTTCGAGCGAGTTTGTTTCGGGATTAAACCGTTACGGTTTCGACGTGCTTCTTAAGATGTACGACGGGGAGAACATCGCGATCTCTCCCGCCAGTTTACAGCTGGCTCTGTTGATGACCGCGATCGGCGCCGAAGGCAACACCCGGGATGAAATGATGTCCGCGCTTCGGATGTCCGGCATTTCCGAAGAGGAGATTCTTTCTTCGGTTGCTCAACTGATGTGGCGTGCGAACCGAAACGGCATGGAAACATCCAATTCCTTGTGGCTTCAGGACGATTACAATTTTGCAAAAGAATACGTAAGCCACTGCAACGAGAATTTCATGGCGGATCTGTACAATGTCGACTTTGTAGATGATCCTTCCGGCGCGGAAGAATTGATGAACGCCTGGGTAAATCATAAGACGCACGGGAAAATCCCGGAAATTCTGAAAAATGACGTGTCTTCCTTGACTCGTTTGGTCTTGATAAACGCCCTCTATTTTCTGGGCGAATGGGAAACGAGCTTTGACAAGGATCAAACCTTTGACGAAGTCTTCCACGGAAGCAACGGAGATACGACGGTTCCTTTCATGCATGCTCGGTGGACTGTACGTTACACGGAGGGAAATACGTTCCAACTCATCCTCCTTCCGTTCCGCGGAGACGAGGGAGAGACCGGCCCGTACGCCATGACCTTCATCCTTCCGAAAAAGGGATACGCACCCGAGGATGTATCGGAAGAAATCTCCGAGACCGGAATCGAATCCCTGCTTTCAAGTGCATCCGAAAAAGAGGTGATCATCAGTCTTCCGAAATTTGAATTTGAATTTCAATCCTCTATGATTCAAACCATGCAGGCGCTCGGAATGAACGAAGCTTTTACGATGAATGCGCAATTTGCAAACATGCTGGAAAGCAACAAAAATGATCTTTATGTTTCGGAAATCATGCACAAAACATATATTCGCGTGAATGAGGAGGGTGCGGAAGCTGCGGCGGCCACCGCGGTGGTGATGGACATAAAAGCGGCCCCGAACGATGATCCGGAGCAGACGATTGTATTTAATGCAGATCGACCGTTCCTGTTCGCGATTTGTGATACCACCGACGGAACAATCTTGTTTACGGGCATTACCGCCAATTTGTAATCCAATCTTCGGCGCGCCGGATTCTTTATTCGTACCCGGTCATGCTATAATAACGCGTGACCCCTTACGAAAAAAGGAGACGGCGCGCCATGGATTATTCTTTCGCATATGGGAAAAAAACATTTCTTGTTCGATTGGATGCGTCCTCCGTTTTGGCGAATCTTCGGCCGAACGCGGTGGAAGTCGACCAAACCGGAGTCGAAGAAGTCATTCGCTCTCTTCAACATCCCATTGAAAGCGCACCTCTGCGCGAACTCGTCTTCCCGGGAGAAAAAATAGCGATTATCACCAGCGATATCACCCGCCCTCTGCCGAGTTATAAGATTCTCCCCGCGATTCTCGATGAGCTCTGTGGAGCCGGCATTCCCGACTGTGATATTATGATCGTTTTCGGACTCGGAAGCCACGAAGGGCACAGCGAGGAACGCAAACGGGCGCTCGTCGGAGACGCGGTGTATGATCGGATCCGATGTCTGGATTCGGATCCGGACGACTGTGTGCGCATCGGTATGACTTCACGGGGAACACCGGTTGATGTTTATCGCCCCGTTGCTCAAGCGGACCGCAGGATTTGTCTCGGCAACATTGAATTTCATTATTTTGCCGGGTACAGCGGCGGCGCCAAAGCCATCATGCCCGGAGTCTCGACAAGGGACGCCATCCAAAACAACCACAGCGCGATGGTTCGTCCCGAAGCCGCGGCGGGAAGACTAAAGGACAATCCGGTCCGCGAGGATATTGAGGAGGCCGGGCGGATTTGCGGCATAGACTTCATCCTCAACGTTGTCCTGGACGAAAAGAAAGAAATCATTCGCAGTTTTTCCGGTCACCCGGTCGCGGCACATCGCGCCGGATGCGCTTTTCTGGATTCTTTTTATAAAATCTGTATTTCGGAAAAAGCGGATATTGTCATCGTCTCTCCCGGCGGTTTCCCCAAGGACATCAATATGTATCAGGCACAAAAGGCGCTCGATAACGCACGTCACGCGGTCCGCGAGGGAGGAATTATCATTTGGCTCGCCGCATGCTCCGAAGGTCTCGGTGAAAAACATTTCGAGGAATGGATGACAGGGCACGAAAAAAGCTCGGATATGATCGATCATATCCGCCGCGAATTCGTTCTCGGAGGTCACAAAGCGGCGGCCATTGCAATGGTTCTTCGGAAGGCTCGTATTTTTCTGGTATCGGATCTGGAGCCGGACTTTGTTCGCTCCTTATTTCTCGAACCCTTTCCGGACGCGCAGTCCGCGGTGGATGCCGCGTTTTCCGATCTCGGTCGCGATGCGGGCGTTATCCTGATGCCGTTCGGAGGCTCAACGCTGCCGGAGTGTTCCTGAAGGACCGCCTGAACAGAATTAAGCTATTCGACCGATGATTGAATCAACCCGAGCTCCGTCTTCCACACCAGAATTCGGGTCACCGCTTCATCGATGATTTGCTCGTTGATTTCTCCGCTGAGCACGGCCCTGATCACCTCCGGGATCTGCTCCGCGTATGCCGATCCGATTAACATGTCGTTTCCGGCAAGAACCGCAAGAACGGCCGCTTCTTGATTCCCTGTGTATGGCTTGAGCGCTCCCATGGAAAGATCGTCGGTCATGATGACGCCTTCAAAGCCGAGTTCTTCCCGAAGAACGCGGTGTACAATCGGTGACAGCGATGCGGGAAGATTTGCGTCCATGCAATCAATGATATTGTGAGAAACCATCACCGACCCTGCTCCCTTTTCGATACCCGCCAGAAACGGGAGAAAATCACTCGTAATAAAGGTTTCGTAATCTCTTTTGTCCACTGCGATACCGAAGTGCGTATCCGTGTTATTACCGTATCCGGGAAAATGTTTCAACGAAATGCCGATTCCTTCCTTTTTCATCTCTTCCACAACGACCGCCACATAGTCCGAAGTCGCTTTTGCATCCTGACCGAAGCTTCGCTTATAAATAAAATCCGCTGCGTCCGTGCTGACGTCACAGACCGGAGCAAGATTGACATTAATCCCGCATGATAAAAGAAATTTCGACTTTTCGACCGTATCCGATCGGATCGCGTCCAGTCCTCCTTGCGCGAAAAGATCCTGCGGCGATAAAAACCGTTCGACCCGAAATTGCGTAAAGCGGCTGATTCGGACCACGGTGCCGCCTTCCTCATCAACGCCGATCAGCAGTGGAATCGCACTGGCTTTCTGGTAGGAGTCAATTTTGTTACGAATCGATACCGGGTCGGATTTTTCAAAATCCGGCGCAAATAAGACCAGACCGCCCAAATTCCAGTTTTCAATCTCTTCCGGGACGTTTCCGCTCACCCAGGTTGCAAAAAACATCTGTCCGACCTTTTCTTCGAGTGTCATTTGCGCGACCCGCTCCTCCGCAAATTCCACAGATGAAATTTCCGAATTCATCGTTTCCTCCGAAGAAGACAAAGTCGGTCCCTCCGTGACCGGTACCTCCCCGGTCGTCTCTTCCGATTCATCGGTTATCCTGGTTTGTACGGATCGGTCCGACGACGCCTCGGGCGGATCCGAAGCATTACAGGAACACACAATCCATCCCGCAAGAAGCACAATAAGAATCAGATTGCCCGGTCGGCGTGGTTTTTCGCTCATCGTCCGATACACCTATTTTGAGGATTTCTTGGACTCATTATAGCACGTCAGAAACGTTGAAAGGACAAGCATAATGCCTCCCCCAGGAGGAAAGGGAGGCATCATACTTTGGATATTTCATTCGCTAACTATTCTCTTCGATAAACGTCAATATGCTGTTCCCCTCGGAAAGGCGAATCAAATACGGATCGCTGAACACCACTGACAATTCACTGTTTTCGGATAGTAACCGGCGACTCTCATCACAGCCGAACCATTCGAAAAACCACCTTGTAGAGCTGTCTTCCGGCGCGTCCGCCCGAATCATGATGTAGGCTTGCGTTACATATTCATAGGAGCTGTCGGCCAACGTCTCGGTCTTCGGCTCGACCCCGTTTACGGAAAAAAGCATCAGATCGTCCGTTTCGAAGGACATGTCCACGTAGGACATAATGTTAAAGCCGATTGCGTACTTATCGATGATCACGTTGCTCGTGATTTCTCCCATATCGTCCACTTCGACCGCAAGCGTCAGGCCCGAAAAATCGGGAATCTTTTCATCTGCCCATACTAATTTTTCGAAAAATCTCTGACTTCCGGATTGAGGATCCCTATAGTATGCCTTGATCGGTGCGTCATCTCCTCCGAGTTCCTTCCAGTTTTTAATTTTTCCGCTGTAAATGCCCTTGATTTGTTCGCTCGTCAAGTTTTTCACCGGGTTGGCGGAGTTTCCGATAAACACCAGTCCGTCACATCCGTACAGCCTTGCTTCGATATCAACGTTTTTCTCGTCAAAGTACTCTATTTCTTCATCGGTCGGCAATACGGCAAAAACCAGGTCCACCGTTCCGTCCGCTAAATTGAGAAGCGCCTGATGCGTTTTTGAGCAGATCGGGGCGGGACCTTCTAACTTATAATATTCTGTAAAAAAATAGTACAGTGCATCGGTAATCGGGATTCTTGCCGTCGAACTGTCGATTTGCGGGATATCCGCGGGAAGCGGGATACCGTCTTCGGTACTCGTAATTCTCCCGGTGGTTTCCGAGGTTATGATTTGCGTCGGCTTTTTCGTCGTGCTCTCCGTAACAATCTCTGTTGCGGTTGGACTGGTTTCGCTTTCGCTGGATTCCGTTTTCACGTTTCCTGTGTGATTGCATGCCGTCAGCACGGCGAATACAAAAAGAAATAGTAGAAATGTTGAGATCATTACCGCCCAAACGTTTCGGCTGTCAATCTTAATCCTTTTTACATTCTTTTTCATGAGAATTCCCTCTCCGCGAAAGGCCGCTTTTCGACTATGAAACAACCGCGAGCAATACCGCGGTCAGGGCGGCAAACAAAAAAACGATAAATACAGACGGATCATTGTTCATTTTTCTCATTTCACACCTCCGACTTGCTTGCTACTGCATGTAATGATTAAACTATATTACGTCGTGTAGCGCTTGTCAATATGTTTTCCCTACCTTTTGTAATATTCTTTTCGTTCCGTCGTTTCCTTTCGGGTCAATCATCCATCTGTGAAACACAGGAAAAATGCCGACCCGGGAGCGGGGCAATGCGAAGGAACTACTATAAAGGGTGTCTGCACGATCCGGTCATCCCCGATCCCTGCCTCATGCGCGCCTTTTTCGTTCGGAAAACCCGAGTTAAGTAATCCTTTTCACGGTACAGATCCGAGACTTCTCATTCGCTCTGTAAATTGTGAAATGATGTCCCTATGGTTTGATACGGCCAAAAACACCGGCAAACGATATCGGGTGCACCATCGATTCCATTTCACGAAAAGAAAGGAAGGTCTCCTTTCGTCAACTGTTGGTTTTCGGTATGATTTGTTGCATAATAAAAGGATAAAAATAGAAGGTGTGTGAGCAATATCGGAAAGTCGATACCGGAAGCGAAATGGCACCGACTGGATAATACCGCCAATATTTTTCCGGTCGTCGCCAATCGAAACTATACAAGCATTTACCGAATCAGCGTGATCCTTAAGGAAGAAGTCAATCCGGATATCCTTCAACAGGCTCTGGACCAAACACTTCCGCGTTTTGGCAGTTTCAAGGTGCGATTACGTCACGGGTTTTTCTGGTATTATTTCGAGGCGAATGACCGGCCCTGCCTGGTCGCTCCCGAAATGCCGAACCCGTGCTCTTATTTCGTTCCCGCTCAGAACAATCATTATCTGTTTCGCGTAACTTATTTTAAGGAACGAATCAATCTTGAGGTTTTTCACGTGATTACGGACGGAACGGGGGCCGTCGATTTTTTGAAGGAGCTGGTTCGCCGGTACATTGATATCCAGCTTTTTATTAGAGACGGAGATCCACTTCCGGATCAACCCGTCGTCGATGTCTTCTCGGATATAGAAGACAGCTATCTGAAGAACTTTTCCAATAAAAATCCCAAAGCATACAGCACGGAGCGAGCTTTTGAAATCAAGGGGGAGAAATTCCCCATATATACTAAGGGTATTATCATCGGTTCGATTTCGATTAAAGAAATCGTTGCGTTATGCCGGGACAAAGGAGTGACCATCACCCAATACCTGACCGCTGTCATGATCTTTAGTATCTATCGGGAATATTATACCGGTCAACTGCATAAGCGTCCGATTACCGTTTCCGTTCCGGTGAATCTTCGCCCTTATTTCAACTCAACTTCGACGATGAATTTCTTCTCGGTCATCCCGATCGTATTTCGAGTCGAACGTGACGACCACACCTTCGAGGAAATCCTCGAATATACAAAAAATCAGTTTTCGGAGATGTTGACACAAGATTATTTTGCCTCCAAAATCGCATACAACGTTTCCTTCGTTAAAAAAATGTATATCCGGTTTATCCCTCTTTTCATCAAGAACATTTTTTTGAAAATCAGCTATATACGCTCCGCAAGAGCCAATACCATCACTTTAACCAATATCGGACGCTTCAAAGTTCCCGATCGCTACAAGCCTTTCATCTCGGGCATCGGCCTGCTTTTGGGGGCGAGCAGCTCGGAAGCCGTGAAATGCTCCGTCGCCTCCTATGAACGAACATTGAATGTCACATTCATCTCCGTCCTGAGCGATACCTATCTGCAACGTGCCTTTTTCCGAAAAATGTCGGAGGACGGCCTTACGATCACCATCGAAACCAACGGAGCATATTATGAAAACCTGCATTAAATGTCACGTCCGTGTTACGGACTCCACCGATGTCTGTCCGCTTTGCAAGTCCGTTCTGAGCGAACCGCGAGGTCCGGCATCGCAAAATGCTTTCCCGACTCCCGAAATTGACAGTAAACAGTACCATTTCTTAAAAAGACTTCTGATATTTCTCTCCGTCATTGTCGGCTCCGCCTCTCTTTTCATCAACTTTATTACCTATGACGGCTTTCTCTGGTCATTGATTACGGTAGCCGGAATTCTTTATCTGTGGGCCGTCATCTCCCACTCCGTCGCGAATCACATCAACGTCGCTTCAAAAATTCTGGTACAATCGTTTCTCGGTTCCATTTTTATCGTACTGATTGATTACCTGCTGGGTTATCGCGGCTGGTCCGTCGATTTCGTAATCCCGAGCATTTTTTCAACAGCCGACGTTGCGGTCGTTATCGTAATCCTTATTAACCGTATGAACTGGCGGAATTATATGCTGTATCAGTTTGTTATTGCTCTTCTGGGATTCGTTCCTTTACTTTTGTACCTGATTAACATCTCCGATAATCCGATCTTCGTCATTATTTCAACATCCCTGTCCGCCTTAAGCCTTTTGGGAACGTTTATCTTCGGTGACAAGGCCGTAAAGAGCGAGCTGCGTCGACGACTTCACTTCTGATCCATCGTCCGCCCGATATATCGAATGGATTGAATGGTTTGATTCGGAACCGGTCGGGTTTTTGACCATTCATCTTAAAAAGCCGCCGCGATAAATCGCGACGGCTCATTTTTAGGACACGGGAAAACGTTCCGCATGTCTTCGTTCGGTTATTCGATCTCGATCGTCTGTCCGGATGCCTCGGACTCTCTCTTGGGAACGGTCACAGACAGCACACCGTCCGTAAGTTTCGCCTTAATTCCTTCCGACGAAGCGTCCGCGAGAAAAATATTCCTTGACATCGAGCAGTAACGACGCTCTTTGTGAATATAGTTCTTCTTTTTCTCTTCGACCTCGTCCGATTTCTTCACCGAGATGGTTAATCGCTTTTCTTCCATTTGAATCGTGATGTCTTTCTTCTCCACGCCGGGAAGCTCGGCCTCAACCGAATATTCATTGCCTCGATCCTCCACATCAACTTTGAAGGTGTCTGCGGCAAGACTTCTGCGAATCGGCCAACCATCCGTGAAAAAGTCATCCAGCATGTTCTGAAAATCATCAAAACCCGTGCTCATTGCGCCCGTATTCTTACGGTTAAAAGGGACCAATCCTGCCATTTCAAACAACTCCTTTCTGTTTTTCGTTTTAGCACTCTTATGTTGTGACTGCTAATTCACTTTTATTATTGACATTTCCCGGGTCATTTTCATCATCTTTTTATGTCGTAATTGAAAAAAATATGTGAATCAAAATAGTGGTATTTCACCTTCGTTTCAAAAAAGAATCTTACGGCAAGGACGCTTGTACGCCCTTTTTTCTTCACAAGAAGAGCTGATTTGAATTTTTGCAAAACACTCTAAAATATAAAATTTATTGTATTTATTTGCGCTCACTGATAAAATAATGAGTAGAACTTACCCGACAGAAACAGGAAGGGACATTGGATGAATCTAACTTCCTCTCTTGTAAAAGAGATCATTGACACTACGGGACTTCGCAACATTGAGTCGACGTACTTCGCCGGGAGGAATAATGACTATTTCGTTTACGTCGAAGTCCAGACTCATCTTTCACGAGCTTTACTTCGGGTCCGTGTCCTGAAGCTGGATGAGGATACCCGCACCGGACTGGATACGAAGCTGGCGTCGAATTTTTCGCGGGTCAATTACAGTTTATTGTTCGAGGGCAATGAAATCATTGTCATCATTCCCTCAAACACAGGTTGGGTTCGCAGAATTCGAGAAATTACGGATCAGATTACGGAATACCTTTCGTCCGCGGATATTGCGACGGACTCCACCGACGAGAAAACCATCATTGAACAAATACCGGAATCACTTCCGCACATCATACCCGAACCACCAAAGCCGAGTGTCGGCATGGGAATTCTGGGTTCGTTTCTCGGGGCGATTCCGGGAGTCATCGCGTGGTTTATCTCATCCATCGCAAGCAATGATGGATTTCTGGTTCAGACGCCTGAGGTCCATGCCAATGTCTCCTCCCGCGTTTTTTTGGCTGTCATTATTTCCTGCGGGTCTTATTGGGGGTTTTTGTTGTTATCGGGCGCAACACGAAGAAGATCCGCCATTTTTTCCGCTCCGATTACCATTATCATGATCTATTTTGTCAATCATTTTTCTTACGCCTTTTTATTCTTTACGAATCTTCCGAATCTTACACTGACCAATGCGTTTCTTCAGACTCGAGACTTCCTGAGTTCATATCGTCTGACCCTCTATTATTGGGTAGCATTACTTTTTGCTTATCTTATTTCTTTCGGAACTTACTTTTTGCTGTACCGACTCAGAGAAAAATTTTGGAAGCAGCAACATTAGGAAATCGTTATATACTCGGTCTGAAACCATGTCCATTCAAAAATATCCTCAAAAAAAGAGCCGTCAGATTTGACGGCTCTTTGGAGATGATTCGTGATCCGTTACAGATCGGACAATCTGTGAAAGGATGCTTTCAGGTTCGGGTATAATTCGCGGTAAAGAGCGTAGTATTTCGCGTATTCTTCGTTTGCTCTTTTTCCCGGAGCATTCGTACTCCGTGTGTGAATTGCGACATCGCAGGCTTCACGAACATCCGAGTAAACTCCGGTCCCCGCTCCCGCCAAAAGAGCCACCCCGAGCGCCGGTCCCTGTGCGGAATCGGTCGTCTCCACATCGCATCCGTAAACATCCGCGAGCATCTGTCGCCAGAACGGTCCGGATCCACCGCCGCACGCGCGCATAATATTCACGGAAATGTCCATGCCCTTGATGACTTCAAGGCAATCCTTCAGCGAAAAGGAAACGCCTTCCATAATGGCCCGGATCATTTCTTTCTTGCCGTGAACTCCGGAGAGACCGAAGAAAACGCCTCGTGCAAAAGGATCGAGATGCGGCGTACGCTCTCCCATCAGGTATGGGAGAAATAGCAGACGGTTGGATCCGATCGGTATTTTTTCCGCCATCTGATCCATCAGATAGTACGGACTCACACCCATCAGTTCGGCCGTGGAAATCACCTCGCCCAGATACTGATCCCTGAACCATTTCAGGGAAAGACCGGCGCCCTGGGTAACACCCATGACGTGCCACTGTCCGGGAACCGCACAGCAGAATGTATGAACTCTGCCTGCCGGATCAATATGCATTTGAGAGGTATGAGCATACACGACTCCGGAACTACCGATTGTTGTAAACGACTGTCCGTCCGAAACGACGCCGGTTCCGACCGCGGCCGCGGCATTATCTCCCGCGCCGCCGACAACGGGAGTTCCCGCCCGAAGTCCGGTCAGTCCGGCCGCCGATTCCGATATACCGCCCGTAATCTCCGGCGACTCATACACCGGAGCAAGCAGTGCCCGGTCAATCGAAAGTTTCTCGAGCACCTCATCGGACCATGCTCGCTTCCCGATATCCAACAACTGCATTCCGGAAGCATCCGAAACCTCCGTCGCCCGCTCGCCGGTCAAACGAAGTCGTATATAATCCTTCGGAAGAAGGATGCTTTTGCACTTTTCGAAGTTTTCCGGTTCATTGTTGCGAACCCAAAGAATCTTCGATGCCGTAAACCCGGTAAGTGCGGGATTCGCCGTAATTTCTATCAGGCGCTTCGCACCGACCCGTTCCGTAATCTGCTCGCATTCCCTGGCGGTTCTCTGGTCACACCAAATGATGGAAGGGCGGATTACCCGATCCGATTCATCCAGCATCACCAAGCCGTGCATTTGTCCGGAAAGACCGATTCCTCGAATCTCCCCCGCATCCGCTCCGGAATCGGCAAGAACTCTCTGTACCGTGCCGACAACCGCATTCCACCAATCCTCGGGATCCTGTTCGGCCCAGCCGTTTTGCGGCTGAGCCATAGGATACTCGATGGTGGCTTGAGAAATGGTCTTGCCGGTCTCGTCGAACAAGACCGTTTTTGTCCCGGAAGTCCCGATATCAATGCCGATCAGAAAAGCCATCGTAATTCCCTCCGTGATTTTCTTGATTACTGTCCGAAAAGAATATCGTTCACGATGCTCTCAAGATACTCCTGACGACCGCTCAATGCTTGAACATCGCCCTTGGCGAGCGCGTACTCTTCAAGCTTGACCATATCCGCGTTTCCGGAGACAATCATCGCCCCGATTCCGGTTTTGAAACTGGAATAACGATCCTTAACGAATCCTTCGATTCTTCCGTCATCAATCATTTTATATGCCATCTTCAGGCCGAGGGCAAAAGCGTCCATTCCGGAAATGTAGCTGTAGAAAACATCTTCCGGCGCATTGGATGCACGTCTGGCCTTCGCGTCGAAGTTCAATCCGCCCTTGGTAAAACCGCCGGCCTTGATGATTTCGTACATTGCGAACGTACAATCATAAACATCCGTGGGAAATTGGTCCGTATCCCATCCGAGTAACAGGTCACCGCGGTTTGCGTCGACCGATCCGAACATACCGTTAACGGAAGCCACTCTGAGCTCGTGCTGGAAGGTGTGCATCGCCAATGTTGCGTGATTCGCCTCGACGTTCATCTTGAAGTCCTTATCCAGTCCGTATTTACGCAAAAAGGCAATTACGGTGGATACGTCAAAGTCGTATTGGTGCTTCATCGGCTCCTTGGGCTTGGGCTCAATGTAGAAATCTCCGGTAAATCCGATACTCCTCGCGTAATCCACGGCCATTCTCATCAGTTTGGCCATATTGTCCTGCTCCAAAGCCATGTCGGTGTTCAGGAGTGTTTCGTAGCCTTCGCGACCGCCCCAGAAAACATAGCCTTCGCCGCCGAGACGGACGGTGATTTCAAGCGCCTTCTTGACCTGTGCTGCCGCAAAAGCGAAAACATCCGCTTCACAGGAGGTTCCGGCACCGTTCATGTATCGCTTGTTCGAGAAAAGATTCGCCGTACCCCACAAAAGCTTCTTATTGTATTTCTTCATCAGTTCTTCGATCAGATTCGCGATTTCATCCAGTCTTTCATTGCTCTCTGCAAGCGTGTCGCCTTCCGGAGCGATATCCCGGTCATGAAAACAGAAATAATCGATATCAAGCTTATCCATAAGCTCAAAAGATGCTTTTGCCTTGTTCTTGGCAACCTCCATCACATCGACCGCTCCAAATTTCTTGTTGATGGTTCCGGATCCAAACATATCCGTCCCTTCGGCACACATCGTATGCCAGTAGGACATGGCAAACTTCAGATGATCTCGCATCGTTTTCCCGGCAATCACCTCTTCCGGATTATAAAAACGGAATGCGAGCGGGTTTTTGCTCTTGCTTCCCTCATATCGAATTTTCGGGATGGTCGGATAGAATTCACTCATATTGTTTCCTTCCTTTCTGTGGCATATTGCCTTGTCCGGTTATTTCGGTGCCCGTCGGTTCACGAATCTTTTCAAGTAGTAGCATTAAATTCGATTATGCAAAATTGGTTTTGCAAAAGAACTCACTTGGCGGGAACCCGTTTTTTCCTTGTCGTGCTCGAGCACGACATGTTACTTACAGATTACATTCCTTTAGCGCTTATGTCAATAAACAAAACGTCGATATAGAAATAATTCAGGAAAAATTCACTTTTCTATTCGAAGCTCAATCGGTCTTGTTCCGAGAAGCTCGCAGCTTCGTTCATCCGGTTGGGAGAATCCAACATATAAAATCCAGTCCGAATCGGGCCGAATGCGCATTCCGGACTCATCGACAACGGTTAGAGTATTCGTCGAAACAGTGATATCCTTCTCTTCGGTCGAGCGGTGCGCGATTTGCACTCTTCGAAAAGCGACCAGCACCGGGTTCGGTGGCGCGAATCGGCTCTCCGCCGGCTTGGCGTAGATTTGAAGCACCTCATTGATTTCCCGATCGAAATCATTTCTGATAGTCACCGAGACGGAAAAAGAACCGCTCTCGGGAATGCGATGATCCGTCTTCGCACGCACCGGAATCAGTTTCCCGTAAGTCAATCCGTAACCGAAAGGATAAAGGGGCTGATCGGTTATATATCGATAGGTTCTGCCGACCATGGAATAATCCGTAAAGTCCGGCAGGGTATTTTGGCCGGAATAAAAGGTAACGGGTAGTTTTCCGCTCGGATTCACACGTCCGAAAAGAATGTTTGCAATCGCCTCTCCTCCGCGGGCACCCGGATACCAGGCCTGCAATATCGCGTTGCATTCCCGATTCGGTTCAAGCAGATCAAGACAGCTGCCCGCCAGTACACAAAGGATTACCGGTTTCCCGGTTTGTGTAATCCTCTTGAGCAGATCCCGTTGCACGAAAGGGAGATTTATATCTGATTTATCGCCGGATCCTACGTTGTTTCCGGTATCCATTTCCTCGCCTTCCAAGGATTCGTCCAATCCCAAAAAAAGGATAACGATGTCACTTTTTTCCGCAACCGTACAGGCTTCGGCGATTCGATCGCCGGCCATGGCCAGATCCTCGGTACGATCCGCCGAAAGCGCGCAGCCGACAGAATACAACACGCGCACCTTTCCTTTCAGATAATCCTGAATTCCTTCCAGAGGAGTCACGTAACGGGATGATGTTCCGTAGTAATTACCGACCAATGCACGCCTGCTGTTCGCGTTCGGTCCGATGATACCGATTGTCCGGATCGTATCGGGGTCAAGAGGAAGAATTCCGTCGTTTTTCAGAAGAACCACGGACTCCTCGGCGGCGCGAACCGAAAGACTTATGTGTTCGTCACACTCTACTTTCTCATACGGAATCGAATCGAATTCGGTTTCCTCGAAAAGCCCCAACTTGAAACGCATGGTAAACAGGCGCACCGCCGACTCGGTGATTTGGTCGTCCGAAACCAGCCCTTGTAACCAAGCGCTTTTCAAATGAAGGTATGTGTTTCCGCAATTCAAGTCGCATCCGGCATCCATCGCCAACGCGGCGGATTCGACCGGGGTTTTGGTAACCCGATGATGTTCATGAAAATCCCGGAGTGCCCAACAATCGGAAACAACATGTCCCTGAAATCCCCATTCACCCCTTAAAATATTCCTCAACAGGCTTCGGCTGCCGCAACAGGGCTCTCCGTTCACCCGATTGTACGCACCCATCACGGACTCGACTTGCGCCTCGCAAACACACGACTCAAATGCCGGCAAATAGGTTTCCCTCATATCTTTTTCGGAAACGACGGCATCAAAAAAGTGGCGAATAACCTCCGGTCCGCTGTGAACGGCAAAGTGTTTTGCGCAAGCCGCTGCCTTCATTGTTTTGCCTTCACCTTGCAGTCCTCGAATGAAAGCAACACCCATACGTGAAGTCAGAAAAGGGTCTTCTCCGTACGTTTCGTGTCCTCTGCCCCAACGGGGATCCCGAAAAATATTGACATTCGGTGACCAGAAAGAAAGTCCTTTGTACATGTCCCGGTCTCCGCGCTTTGAAAACTCATTGAATCGAGCCCGTGCTTCGGTCGCGATCACGTCGGCAATTCTTTTTAGCAATTCATCATCAAAAGTAGCGGCCAGCCCGATGGCTTGCGGAAAAACCGTGGCGGTCCCGCCCCGTGCCACTCCGTGAAGGGCTTCATTCCAGTAATTGAAAGACGGTACACCCAATCGTTCGACGGAAGGGGCATGATATGTCAGTTGATCGATTCGTTCCTCTACGGTCATGAGTCCGACGAGGTCTTCCGCTTTCTTCCTGCAAGGCTCATGATCGTACATAAAACTCCTCCCGAACTACGGCCAGTAAACCTGATCGACCTTTGTGATCTCACCTCCGGAAACGGTTACATAGTAGAAAAACGATTCCAATACGGCGGAGCTATGGCCGGAATAAAGCGTAACAAATTGAGCATAGGTAAGCGAAACGGTTTCCGCGCCGGGCACCTGTGTCCCGTCCGAATGATACATCATGGTAATGTCCACTTCGCTCATGTCCGCGGTTCGGAGCTGGGGATTAATGTTCTTATAAACAAACTCACTGTCGGCAAAATCATTGACCAGCGCGGTAGCGTCGGCAACCGTATATCCTTCGTGTGCAACCAGCCAATCAATCGCGGCTTGTCCTTTCAGCATATCGAAATAATCAAACCGAGCCAGTCCGTTCACAGGATCAAAAGAGACCATGTGCGCATAACTCGAATACATGCTTTCCGGATTGGAGTACTCGGTTTCCGAAGCGCTTGTTTCCTCAGAGCTCTCTGAGGAAGCAGACGGATCCGCGGATCCATCCGATGCGGATGATGTATCCGAAGAACCCGTGTCTCCCGTCGTATCCGTTTCGGACAAAACCGTCGAAGCACTTACGGTACCGGATGTCGAATCCCCGGATGTATCGCTCGTTTCTTCTTGAAAAATCAAATTACATCCGCCCATCATCAAAAGAACCGCGGCACAAACACAAGCGGCCATCGCTTTCGCACCGACATGAAAATATCTTCTCACGGAAGTTCGAAACATAATAATCCCTCCCCTATGAAACCGAGAAAAAATCGGAGGATACTTGTGCTTTATCACAGTCGGGATTTCTCGGCTCAATCCCCAAACATCTCCGCATTATTTGTTTCGTTCTACTTTATTTTATCACGTCCGACAGAATTCGAACGCACAGATTTTGTTCAGAGAAACTCTTTTGAAACCTGAAGGAACAATTCGACGATTTGAGGATCGAACTGGGTCCCGGAGTTGCGGGTAATTTCCTTGATCGCTTCATCGGAGCTCATCGCTTTTCGGTATACCCGATCCTCGGTCATCGCGTCATAGGCATCCGCCAACGAAATGATCCGGGAAAGAAGCGGAATCTCTTTTCCCGAAAGTCCTCGGGGATAGCCCTTTCCGTCCCATCGCTCGTGGTGAGACAATATATAGCCCGCTACGTTTTCCAGATCGGGCGATGCTATCGCGATTCGGTATCCGATTTCGGGGTGACGTTTCATGATCACCCACTCCTCGTCCGTCAATTTTCCGGGCTTATTGAGAATTCGATCATCGATCCCGACCTTTCCGATATCGTGTAACATTGCAAAAACCTCGAGATCATCCATCTCTTTTTGACTCAAAGAGAGCTTGGATGCGATTTTTTTGGAAATATCAGCAAGGCGAATCGCGTGCTCCTCGGTTTCCTGACTTCTTTCGTACATGGTGGCAACAATGGCGGACAAAATCGAACTGTGAGAGCTGGATCTGCTCAGAAGCTTCCTGCTGTACATATAATCGGTCGCTTCTTTCACGATGTCCGGGAGACTTTGCTCCGTAGTCGTCTTGGTTCCGAAGCCGATGGCGAGGCTGATATCAAAACCCGAATTCTTTCGTTCTTTATTCAGCTTTTTGAGACTGTTCTCCATTCTCTGCAGAATATTATGCGCGCTTTCCGCGGATGTATTGGGCATTAATATACAAAACTCGTTTCCTCCCGTTCTTGCCAGCACATCGTTTTCGCCGCAAAAATTCTTCAGGTACCTCGATGTTTCAACAATCACCCGGTCTCCGTGGATCTGTCCGAACGCGTCATTGATCAGGCGTACGCCGTTGATATCGCAAATGAAAAATGATAACGGCATATTTTCCTTGATGTCCAGTCGATCCTTTTCGTTATCAAAATGGCGTCGATTGAAAAGGCCGGTCAGAAAATCATGCTCACTTAAATACTGGATATGCTCTTCTTGCTGTTTCCGCTCGGTCATGTCAATGATGATGCCTTCGAGCGCCTCGACTTCGCCGTACTCTCCAAAAACACCCTGTCCGAGCTCCATGACCCATTTTCTTGTTCCGTCACGCGTTTCTATTTCATATTCCGATTTAAACGGTTCATGAAGTTTAAGTACGCGATCCCACTCCTTTCGAAGCAAATCACGAAACTCGGGAATCACCAGGTCGGCAAACGATACGTTCCGGTTCCCGAGCAGGTCCTCCGTCTCATATCCGGTTAATGAACGACAGCCCTCCGATACAAATTCCATCGTCCACTCCTTATCGTTTCGGCATCGGTATGCCATCCCGGGAAGGTGCGACAGAAGGACGGATTTGCTTCGCTCCGATTCATGAAAAGCCGTTTCCGTCGCTTTGCGGGCACTGATGTCCTGGAGAATGCACAGGTGGGAAAAATTGCTTTTCCCTTGCGTGATGAACCGAATCACGATCATCAAGACCCACACGACGCTCCCGTCCGGGCGAATAAAGCGTTTCTCCATGGTGTAATCATTGATTTCGTCGTTTTGCAGTCGACGAAATTGAGCCATGTCCTCATCCAAATCCGACGGATGCGTGATATCCGCCCAGCTGATTTTTCTCAACTCCTCTTCGGTTCTTCCGAGAATCCGAAGGAAGGTTTGATTAACTGCGGACATCACGGTAAATTGGTTCATCATCGCGATACCGATCGGTGTTTGATCAAAGATCGTGCGAAACAGACTTTCTCGCTCCTGACTGGCTCGCGAGAGTGTTTTCAGGCGCTCGTTCTGAATAACAAACCAATACAGACAACCCATCAGTACCAGAACGCTTGCCGCGATGATAACGGCGTGAAACGTATGCTTGTCTACTTCATCATAATATGCTGATTTCGAAAAATGTATCACCAACACCGCCGTCGTTTCCCCGGAATCCGGATCGATAATCGGTGAAAGTGTTACGACACAAACCTGAGAACCATTGCTATCATGGCTGAGAATTTGCGATGCACCGGTCTGTCTGATTTGCCAAAAACCGTCCGATACCTCTTCCGATATACCCTCCCGGGCGGTACACTCCTCGACTCCGATCGGATCGGAAATGCATAGCATCGATAAATCTCCTTCACGGAGAGCAAGGATATAAGCGATTCGTGCCTTTCCGCTGATTTGTACCAACCGATTCGTCCGGTCTTTCAATTCCTCGGCAACATCAGCTCCCTGATCAGACTCCGAAACGATTCGCCCGATATCCTTCGCGGAGATAAAGGAGGCCGCAGCGTTCCCTTTATCAAACAGCGCTTCCTGTGTCTTCTCCTTGTATTCTTCGCGGACGGAAAAAACATATAAAATGCCGCCCAAAACCGCCCCAAAATAAACAACGACCATAAGGACGGTCATAAGAGCCTTCATCGCAGGTGGTTTCGCTCGAAGTTTGAGCATTGATCCATCCTCTGGTGCACAAACGGCGTGGCGGACGATTCATATTTCTTAGGTAATGATTATACAGGAAAAACCCTCTGATTTCTATTTTTTGTCCCGTTATCCGATTTTTTTGCCGTAGGATCTTCACGGAAAGCAATGAAAAAGACGGCACATTATGCGCCGTCTTTTTCATTCCGTTGATTCGTCGGAATACAAAACGATACCAAATCAGGCGTCCTCTTTCTCAACGGTCGCACCGGGCGCATTTTTCTTGACGCTCTCGATTCCACCCATGCAGGCACCCTTTGACTTATAGCCCTCCGAGGAAGCGACGATCTCACCGTTTCTTGCCTTAAGCCGGAACCGGAACTCGCCGGATTTGTCAGCGTACACTTCGTATTTCGGGTTTGTCAGTGTCTGCACGGTCTCCAGCGTCTGATCCTCGACCTTTGCCGATGCATTGGCACGAACACTCTCCACACCGTTCTTACAAGACGCAGCGCTCGCGTACGCCTCGGATGTCGCGATAACCTCGCCGTTGCTCGCTTTTAAATTGAATACATAACCGGTACGGGTCGCCTTAATAACAAATTTTCCCATTTCTTGGCTCCTTTCTGATGACAATTACATATATTATAACCCCTCTTGACCGAAGAACAATCATCTTCTCCGGGAAAATTTCACGTTTTTACCCGGAAATCTCTCCGATCGGTCCGATACTATTATACGCCCGATAGAAAATCCGTTTACGGCTGCATCGCTCCGAAAAGCACCAACCATGCCAGAATCGTTTTGGCAACAAGGCTCAGCACGATGTATACACGCTCTCCGTAAAGGTAGTTATTCCATTTCCCGACTCGTTTGTATTGTAGGATCATGTTGATCGGAAAGGTGTTAAATGCGACAAAATACGCGCCGACGATCGCCCATACGAACCACGGTACTTTATCGAAATTTCCGGAACCGAACATATACATCAGAATGGCGACCCACGGGGCGATTCCCACGATCGAACCCCAAACAAACGGACCCCAGCATACCGTATTTCTTTCGGAATTCATCTGTTCCATTACCAGTCCGAACAGATTCATGGCTGCATTTGCAAGAAAGATCAATGTCAGCGAAGCGATGTCATAGATTCCGAACAAAGTCGCGATCAGAACAATCATAACCGACGAGCTCAGCGCATACTCAAACCAACGGAAACGGTTGATCCGTTTCGTCAGATCGTTATTATAGACCTCATTGAGTTTTTGGGGCACGGATATCAATGCGTGTGCGATTGCCGAAATGAAAAGGAAAGATGCGACCATCACGCCGAACGGTAGCGAGAACAGTTCCCGGAAAGCGGGTTCGAGCGATTGCGTCGCAGGGTTAAACGTCAGATAATTCTGTGTGATGACCGGTGAAAATTCCGCAATTTTCTGAATGACGCTTCCGGCAAGAATCAGCATTACGATTCCCTGAATCAGATGAAGCGCACCCATAATCATATTGAAGCGACGAAGACCGGGCAGTGTGATTTCCTTCATAATCTTATCCTCCGATTGGCGAATTTCCGAGCTCCGGCTAAATGCCCGGAGCGACCGAAAGAAGGTTAGGACACAACGATACCTACGATATGATTGTATCCGAAAATGCGAGAATCCGATACCGTCAATTCATCCGCTTTTCTCGTTGATTTTCATAAAGGATCACCGGGGTCAGAGCTACTTCAAGCAGGTTTTCGATATCCGGTCCCGGAAAACTTCGCAACCAGTGTGTGATCCTCGTCACGAACTTCCACCTCGCAACAACAAATTTTCCTCCCGGAGGATATCTCCTTGGCTTCCGCGGATACAACCGGTCCGCGAGGCGGTTTGAAGAATGATATACCGGCGTTTATCGCCAGTGTCGGTACGCCCCCCGAATTGACCGCGACCGCAAACGCATAATCCGCAAGCGAAAAGATAACGCCGCCGTGAAGGGTTCCGACTCCGTTCAGATGATCCTCGCGAATCGTCATCTCTGCCAGGGCATAGCCGGTATCAACCTTTTTGAGACGGATTCCCAAAAGCTCGGCTACCCGATCATTTTCGGTCAGTTTCGTCATTTCGGATTTCATAATTCTCTCCTTCTGTGGTCACCTCGACGGAAACGGGGATGAATCCCGCTTTTAGAATGACGGGGCGGATATATTTTTGCACCGTCCGGACCGCGATGACCGCGGTTACGGAACCGAGTACGACGGATGCCAAAACATCGGTCGGAAAATGAACGAACAGATACAGACGGGAAAAAGCGATCATGATCGCCAGAACAATCGCCGCAAATCCAATTTTCCGATGGAACAGATACAATGTTACGGCCGCCGCAAACGAGGAAAACGTGTGACCGGACGGAAATGAAAATTCGGACGGCTCATCGATTTTTAAAATCACCGTCGGATCTATCCAAAACGGACGATCGCGTTGAACGATATTTTTCAGCGCCAAATTACAAATCAAAAGCGAAAGAAGAAGCGCGATGATCATCGCAAAAGCGCTTTCACGGTACTTTCGGACGAACAGCATAAAAATGGTCAGCACAATCCAAATCATTCCGCTGTTGCCCAGGGTGCTGACCCCAATCATAATCGGATCGAGAAACGGATGGTTCATGTCCTGAAGAAAATACAGAATGGAAAACTCCACCGTCGGTCCGCCTTTCACTCTTTTACGGCGTCGGAATCAACGCTCAATAGTCACTTTATCGGAATTTGCCGAACCGCGCAACATTATTGTATGCTGACCGGGCTGATTCGAAAAAATCGCGATAAGTGCGATATTCGACGCCCTATGCCAACGCTTTTAACACCAGTCGGATAACCGTTTCTCTCAAATGCTCGATTTTTTTATTCACTTCCTCGTCCGTGCCGGCTTTTCGCTGATCGATTATTCCGGGACCGTCAAACACCATCCTGTCCTTTCCGAGAAGAAAACGGACCTCGTTCGAAAAAGCCGAGAAAATACCGCCGAGCACCAGATAGCACTCTTCGGGCGTTACGGACGGACTGATCAGCTTTTCTTTCACTCCGACGTCAAGGATGATTTTCATCTGTCCGCGTATTCCTTGTTCGATAGCGGGAATCAGGCTTCCGTCCTCACAAGTCAATCTTCGAATGTCCGAAAAGTTCAGGCTCAGAGCCATGACCAAAAGACTTGAAAATCGATTGTTGATCATGTCAACGATATAATCCATCGACCTTTCGAGAATGGAAACCAGCCCTTCGCTTTGGGATACAAACTTCGAAAAAGCCCCGAATTCAAGACATATATGATAGCGTATCGCCTCACGAATGATTTCCTCTTTACTGGAAAAATACTCATACGCCGTCCCTTTTCCCATCCCGGCGGCCGAAGCGATATCCGCTACTTTCAGATCATGAACACTTCTTCCTTCGTTCAGAAGCTTAACAATCCCTTCGAACAGATCAATCTCCTTCGAAGCGTATTCTTTTGGCTGAAGCATCCCGTCCTCCTTTGCCCCGACTATGGCTCCTTTTCGCCTTCACCGTTTCCGGTTGCCACTCCGTCAGCGTCCGAAAAGCTTTCTTCCTGACCGTTCTTTGACGTTTCGGCTAAGTACGCGTCAATTTTACGAATATCTTTTCTGTGAAACACATCGTACAAGACCGGCACCACGAACAAGGTCATCAGCGTGGCATACATTAACCCTCCGACGGCGACGACCGCCATCGGCTGCATGATTTCGGCACCCTGTCCGATTCCGAGCGCAAGGGTGCTCATCGCCAAAATCGTCGTTAACGCGGTCATGACAATGGGACGGATCCGGGCGGTACCCGCTACAAGCAAGGCCTCCCTACGTTCCATTCCTCCTTCACGAAGCTGGTTCACGTAACTGACAAATACGATTCCGTTATTGACAACGACGCCGGCGAGTACCAAAAAGCCCAGCACGGCGATGACCGATAATTCCATCCCGGCCGTCCAGAGAAGCAGAAGGCCTCCGGTAAACGCAAGGGGCAGAGTAAACAGCACGATAAACGGAGAGGACAGATCCTGGAACTGAGCGACCATGATCAGGTAAATAAAGACTACCGCCAATGCGATCATAAGCACCAGGTCACGCAGAGAAGTACGAATCATCTCGTTTTCTCCCTCGACTTCAATTCCGTATCCGGAAGGAAGCGGGTAGTTCGCGAGTTTTTCTTCCACATCACGCCCCACCAATCCGATGTTATAGCCGTCGGCGATTTCCGTGGACACGGTCATATATCTGGACTGACTGTCCCTTTTTATCGCGCGCAGCGAATCCGCTTCGGTAATGGTTGCCACTTCCTTGAGACGCACTACCTTGGGCGTTCCATCCGGTGCCTTGATGAAAAATCGGTGATCCGGAAGATCGCTTAACTGCGGTGTATCATACGCACTTTTCACAATGACCACCGGGAAATTGTCTTTCCCTTCCGAAAGGATGGTCGCCTGTGTCTGGCTTTGTATCGCGGAACTGATTTCCGCATAGATTTGTGCGACGGTCAGACCCTCTCTCATCGCTTTGTCCTTATCGACAAGAATACGCGTCTCGCGATCCGACCCTTCCAGATCGGTCGTGATGTTCTTCGTTCCCTTAACCTCGGACAGCAGGTTTGCAATGTCTCCGGAAATCTCAGCAAGTTTATCCAGATTATATCCCTTGATGTTCACCTGGATACCGCTTCCGCCCAAAACGGAGATGTCCATATTGGAGGCCGTTACCGTGATTTCGGCTTCAAGGTCCGCGGTTCGCTCATAGATCTGTCGTTGGACATCGATATTGGACATTGAACGCTGTTCCTTTAGGAGCATGTAAAAGGTTGAGCTTCCGCCGGATCCGGAAAACGATCCACCCAGAAGAGCCATTCCGGATCCCCCGCCGCTCATCACGCCGACCGTTTCAACCGCTTCAATTTCAAGGACTCGCTTCATCACTTCATCGTTTAATCGATAGCTGTCCTCTTGCCCGAAGCCCTCCGGCATTTTCACGCTCATCGACATTTGCGGAGAATCAATCGGGGGCATGAACGCCGTTCCCATGACAAACACGCCGAAAATACTGACCGCAAGCAAGACAACGACCGGAACGAGAACCAGTGCTTTTCTCCGAATCGCGCCTTTCAGAAGGCTTCGGTAAAACCGAACCACGGCGTCAAACGCGTTGTGTTTCTTTTCCGCCACGGATCGAAGTAACGTCGAGCCCATCGCCGGGACCAGTGTCAACGCGACAATCAGGCTCGCCGTCAGACTGAAAGCAATCGTCAGTCCCATGTCGGTAAAAAGCTGTCGGGACAGTCCGTCGGTGAATACAATCGGAAGGAAAACACATATGGTGGTCAGTGTGGAGGCAAAAATCGCTCCGGAAACCTGTTTGGCTCCGACAACGGCCGCCTTCGCGGCGGACATGCCCTGATGACGGAGCCGGTATATGTTTTCGATAACAACGATACTGTTATCCACCAACATTCCGACACCCAATGCCAGGCCGGAAAGAGAAATGACATTCAGTGTTATATTCGAAAAATACATCAATGTCACAGAGAACATCAGACTGATGGGGATACTGAATGCAATCGCCAGGGTCGGACGAATATCACGGAGAAAAAGTAAAAGGAGGATAATCGCCAAAAGTCCGCCGATCAGAAGACCCTCGATCACGCTGCCCGTAATCATGTGAATATAATCCCCTTGGTTCATCAACGGTCGTATTCTCAGCCCGGGATACTCCTTTTCGAGCGTTTTTATCGACTCGGAAATCGCATCGGAAACCTCGGCGGTCGAGGACGTGCTCTGCTTTTGAAAAGTCAGCAATACACCATCGTTCCCGTTCACCTTTGAATACAAATCGGAAGAATTGTCGGTTTGCCGAAGTGTCGCAATGTCCGAAAGCCGGATATCTCCGATCGGTTCAATATTAATCAGAAGCATATTTTCGATTTCATCAAATGCTCCGAAAGCGTCGCCCACTTTGACGAGTCGGCGCTCGTCTCCGTCCATGATATAACCGGCCGGCATGGAAAAATTTTGGACAGAAAGAATGGTTTTCACCATTTCCGGTGACAGGATTTTATTCAAATCGGCATTTTTCAGGGCTTCTTCACGGGCCTTGTCAAATTCGGCCAACCCCTCTTCGATTTCTTTCTCTCCGGTTTCAATCTGAACGGACGCTTTTGCCAGTTCAACGGCAGCGGTAATCTTCCCGATCTCCAACGCCTGCAGACCCGCTTTTGCCTGTTCCAATGCGCTTTCCAACTGTGGTTTCATCGCAGCGGCCGCCGCCTCGCGAACAGCAAGATTTTGCAGTTCCGAATCGATTGCCATAATTCGGGAGGATGCACCGACCAACAATTGAGCGTACATGGACATTTCTTCGCCTGAAAGACCCGAAAGGATTTCCGCCTGTTCGGGGGTAATTCCAAGCATCTCCGCAATTTCTTCCGGCGTCATCGCGGACGGATCCTCGGGAAAATTCGATGCGATTTCGACAATAATCGCCACGATTTGCGAAGGGTCCGTCGTTCCGATCACGCCGGAGTCCGGTCCGAAAAGCTGTTCGGCCATACCGCCGATGTACTCCTCAATCGCCGCCTTCTCAGCCGTGTATGCGGCAATTTCCGTTTGAATGATCGTTTCTTCCTGCAAAAGCGCATTCAGGCTCGCAATCGCATCGCTCAACCGGGCGCTTGCGCGCGCTATTTTCTTGCTCTGATCCGCCGTCTGATCCTCGAGCGTCTGGCGACCCTCCGCCAACTGATCCTGAGCATCCGTCAACAGAGAGCGGCTTTCCTCCAACTTTTGATTCACTTCCTCACGAACGCGCTCGTTTAACTCCCGGATTCGTTGTTCATCCGGTTCGATTTCATATTGCTTTTCGATCAGGCCGTTCGCGCTTACGGATGCGACACCGTCAATCCGTTCAAAAGCGGGAATAACGGTTTCGGTTGTAAAGAAAGACAGTTCGTCAACCCCCATGCCCTCCATATCAACGCTGGCAACGACGATCGGCATCATATCCGGACTGATTTTTAACAAGGTGGGAACGCCGACTTCTTCCGGGAAATACGCTTTGACCCGGTCGATGGTCCCGGACAGTTCAATCATTGCGCTGTCCATATTCGTACTTTGGACAAACTCCATGATGATTATACTTGCGTTCTCATTGGATATGGAACTGATGTTATCCAGACCCCCGGAAGTTCCGAGCGCGGTCTCCAGCGGACGAGTTACGGTCATCTCGACTTTTTCCGGACTGGCTCCCGGATATGTGGTCATTACGATTACATAGGGAAGTTCCATCGTCGGCAGTAAATCCGTGGACATACCCAGAAAAGAAATGACACCCAGAACGATGACCAAAATAACCCCGACAAATACGGTATAAGGTTTACGTACACTGAAATCGGATAACATATTTATCTCCCCGCTGTATCATTAAGAAAAATCAGAAAAAATGATGGGTCGTACAATCCGACCGACCGGTCGGTCGGATTTGATTATATCATTTTACCAGTGAATAAACTATGAAATAACTGTGATATTTTCACTCGGGCGCCAAATGACTGCGGAGCGGCTCTTTCCGGATCCGTATCGCATGTACGCCAATGGTCTCCTTTATTTCAGACGTCCGACCGGCATTCCTTCCCGAATTTGCGCAATCGAGGAAAAAGGACCCGGCAGAGATTGGTCTTTGTTTCGCTTCGCGCCGAAAAAGTCCGTGTCAATCACAATATCCGTCGAGTCCGGATTTTCGAATCGCGCGCGCGGCTCAAAGGCCTCCCCCAACTTGGCGGAGTCGATGAATTGCGTTGTGACTTCCGTAAGATGTCCGCCGAAGTCAAGACTCAGGAACACCCCGTCGTCCCCCTCTTTCAGGATGGCCTGCGGATTCTCTCCCGGGACACACACCGAGCCGGCTTCACCCTTGGCGTACATCGTCGCGTCGCCAAAATAGAGATTCGAACCGACAAATACAGGCAGCTTTGCGGCCGCAAAATCGAGCACGTCATGAAGCGAACGGCACCAGCCTGACCACTCCTCCGGCGTCGGGCATGAATCGTACGAAGCAAGACCCTTAGCCACCGTACCGTCCTCCTTCCAAATAATCCCGCCGTGATACCAGCCGGTCAGATCCATCCTCTTCTCCTTCGGCCGGTTCAGATCCTGGGTGCCGAGAAATATGTTATTGTAGAATCGATTGTCGCCGCACATAATGCGCACAACGCCCAAGACAGCGGTCTCGTGCGGGAAATGATAGGGCGTAAAGCGGTCCGGCACCGGAACGATGCTCAGGAAACCGCCAAACAGATTGTGTACGTATGCGCCGCCGTGTGACATGTCCTTGATTGATTTCATCGACAGGAGAATATTGTTGTCGATCAGATACGGGCCGTGACTGACCTCGATATAGATGTCCTCAATGTCGTTATCGTACATCAGGTTGCGCGTAATCCGCGTTCCCTGTGCCTGCCAGTCCATCCAGAAGCCGCGATCGCAGTTATGAACGTGATTATTGCGAATCACCGTGTCGATTGCCGCGTGTAGCTTGATTCCGCCGATCTCCGCGCCGCCGAACATCCGCCGCGTATGAATCGCGTAGATGTGATTGTCGTAAATCTCGCAGAAAATCGCTCCGAGGTGTCCGCAGATACCGGTCTGCTCACAATCGTGAATCACGTTGTTTCGGATGACATGCGATCCGATCGTCTCCTTGCTCCAACCGATATGAAGAGCCTTAAACACCGCGTCTCGCTGATACTGAGTCCCGTGCTTATCGCCGAAGCGCGTCCACTCGTTATGCCCGGTGGAAAGCTCCTTACCGAGGCTGATTCCCGAGTTCTTGGAGTTGCTGATTTCGTTGTTTTCAATCATCCAGCCCTTGCTCCAGTGCGGGCCCAGAAGGCCCTCCTGCATCGCGGTCGGAGGTGCCCAGTTGGTTGCCGCCATCGTAAGCGAAAAGCCGCGTACCGTGATGTAGTTGATGCCGGTCCGTTCAGGAAAGAAGCAATATTTCCGCGCATTGACCTCTATGTTTTCGCGCGTCGGGTCGAATTCCCCGAAATTGGCATAGACCGTCGTTACATCCTCGCCGACCTCGGCATACCAGACATGCACGGACCACTCGGGCTCGCGCGCCGGAGTATACGGGACGGGACGGCGAACCGCATCAAGAGAAGCGACCTCGAACATCGCTTTTCCATTGATGTAGACCTCGCCGACATGATCGACGCGATCGGTCTGAAACCAGTCGCCCCCGACCTCCTCGGAGAACGGGTTGAATCCTCCGAAAAGCCGATTATCGATTACGGCCTTATACATAGAGTCGTCCATCCGCTCCCAGTTCGTGACCGGCTCGCCGCCGGAGATCACAACCTTTTCCCCCGGGGCGGCTTCGTAGACGATTCGTTGGTCCGGACCGGTACCGCCTCGTCCGGGACGAACGTGTTCGCGATAAATCCCCTCATGAACAACCACGGTGTCTCCGGGCATCGCGCGGTTCGCGGCGGCCTGAATCGTGAGAAGCGGGCTCTGAAGCGAGCCTTCATTAATGTCTTTTCCGAACTTGGCTACATGAATAGAAAGACCCATATTGACCTCCGCTTTTTGATAAACATCGGATATCGCCGGCTCGGATTGAGCGGCCGTGATCCGATTCATCCGGAAAAACGACCGAATTTATCCTGCTACAATCATAGCATATTTTATGGACATTAATGGACGGACATCCTCGTGTACGTCGATATATCAGCACTGCCGCTCAGATTATCGTAATCGAGAAAACATTTATAATCTCCGATATTTTTGTTACAATTTCTAAATAGATAATAAAAATCTCTCCCGGTATTCGGTGAAGGCCGGAAAAGACAGAATAGTCGATCTAAAAAGATATTCAACCACTCAAAGGGGAGAAATGATTAAAAGCATCTACCGCTCCAGCCTGTGGCTCATCCTGCTGAAATCACTGCCGATTTTTATCTTGACCGAGGCTTTTTTGTTCCGAGTCAGCAGAGGCGACGTTTCAGAAACTCTTCGACTTGCAGTCTTTCTGTTCGGCTTAATGATCGTTCCCGCCTTATTGGTCCTGTACATCCTGTACAATTCCATCACCATTCAAATCACGGGCGAGGAGATTCGCTTCTCCCGACTCGGGAAAAACTACCTTGTTTTTCCGGTCGCGTCGCGTTCCTTTTCCGCCTATAAACAGACGGAAACGATTGAAAACATCATCCGTTTGACCGCTCGCTTTATCCGGGTGACGGACGCGAGCGGAAATACAGATAATTACCGTTGTTACGGATTTTCCAAAGAATCCTATGAACGTCTGATATCCGAGCTTCAGGCCATCGGTGAAGATATTTCGGGTCACGTCCGACCGGATTTGACTGCGGACGGTAACAGTGATCTCCAAAGATCACATCTGCCGTTCGGCGGAGTTCAATTCGTCTTTCCGAGGGATTTGTTTTCAAAAACGCTCCTCCATGGATTTCTGCGAAAATCAATAGGTTCCGCACTGATTTTCCTGACACTCGGAGCAGCCGGATTCGCTGCGGTTCTGATGCAAAGACAAATAAAATCAAGCGATCTGCCTTACATCTTGACGGGAGTCGGCGTTGTCTTTCTACCGATCGCCGTGATTGTGCTCTGTCTGTGGTTCTCACATCAGGGAAAACTAAAAAAGATTCCCGGTACAATCCGAGTAACGGACAGTGCTCTCCAGATCGACGATTTGGCATGGCGGCGTGATGAGATTTTCGAGATAAAAATGACCTCGGAAAACGCATATATCGAAAACGATACGCTCCATCGCTTCAGAAAAATCAAGATTCGAACGGCCGAGATGCAAAGGACTTATTTGCTCGGACACATTGACGGCAGAAAAAACTGCTTTTGTTATCCGGAATATAGTGACCTTTATAAGTCGATCAACGCCTTTCTCCGACCGGCGGGAAAAAACGTGATTATGATTACATACTGATGCCATTCTTTTGACTCAAAAAAGAGCATCTTAATGAGGGGGAAAGAGAAATGAGAACATACGAATCCGCATACCTTCGAATCGAGGTAACCGATCAAGAGATTCGCTTTTGTAAAAGCAGGCAAAATGTTCTTACCATTCCGTTTGAAAATCATATTTTTTCGTCTTATGTTTCTTCATACCGAATTCAATTCATTTTCGTTATTACAAACCGCTATCTTCGGGTTCAATATCCGGACGGGAAGATCAAAAGTCACCTGTGCTCCGGTTTTTCGGATGAATTGTTCAAAGCCTTCGTCGAGGACGTTCAGCAAGTCCATCAAAAAGACATTCTTAAAAAAAGGCAATCCGCTCCTTCCGTTCTCGATAAGAGCGATGTCGGTCTCGAATTGCCCTTCGGCGGAGTGCAATTTCAATTTCCTAAGGAGGAATTTCGCAAAAGACTATTCCTGAAAATGTGGGGTAAATTCTTTGTGTATGCTTTAATCTCAGCCATTTTGTCTACAGCAATCGTTGCTCCGACGGTCATCCAGGTTCTACATTCTGATTTGACGTCTGTTATTCGGTATGTATCGGTTGCTTTTTTTATCTTATTCGTACCGACCGGATTCATCCTTTGGTCCAATTATCGCTCAAATACCCGGAAGATTCCGGAAGTCATCCGTATCTCCGACAGTGCAATCCGTATTGACGAAACCATCTTTCACATCGAGCATATCCGTCAGATCGATATGACACCGGATACATTGATTCCCGTTCCCGGTGAATTGCTGAATCTTGTTCGAAAAATAAGAATTCAAACCACCGAGGGTAATCGGGAATACTTGCTCGGTCATGTTAAGGTAAAAAGAACGAACTATATATACGATCAATACAGCGCATTGTTTGATTCCGTCAATGCTTTTATTAGTCATGCCGATCGGTCCGGAAAAAGTTGATTGATCGAGAACGAAGAAGTATCTCTACTTGAAAAAACTCGGATACTCACTCCGAATCGCCTGCTCGTCGATCTTATAGCGGGACAAGTGCTTGGCGATAACCGCCTTGGCGTCCGTTGCGTTTCGATCGCGCAGCGCCTGTAGCAGTGCCGCGTGATCCCCGACAATCTTGATATCCCGAATGGCAGAAAGGCTCATCGTACGAACACGGTCAAAGTGTGCCGTCATGCTGTCCATCAAATGGTAGGTCTGCATCTTGCTCGTCAGGCGAAACAATTCTCTGTGAAATTCGTTATCGAGCTGAAGAAGCTTATCCATGCCTTCATTTTCGAGGTAAAATTGCTGAAGCTTCAAATTATGCTCCAAATTCGTCAGATCCATCGGAACTTCGCTTTCGCATATCAGCTCGACAACCGCGCTTTCCAAGACGCTGCGAAGGAACCGGCTTTCTTCCACAAAATTATAATCAATCAGAGAAATTCTGCTCCCTCGCTGCGGAAGTACGTCAACGATCTGGGTTTTGCTCAAATCAATCAGAGCCTCTCGAACCGGTGTGCGGGAGAGTCCCAGCTCCGACGAGAGTTCGTTTTCGCTGACCATAATGCCGGGTGCCAATTCTAAAGAAATAATGTTTTCCTTGAGAACTCGCAATGCATACTCGCGAGCCGTTTCCTTCGGAAGTCTCTCCGTAACGTGCATAAGCACCTCCGCATTTTTCTATCAGTATAATACACTGTAATCAAGGATACAATGCACTAGTATACCAGGAAACAAGATATTGTTGCACCTTGTTGCGCTGTTTTTCGAAAAACGGTACCCAAAGGAATCAGGGAAGCAAAACCTCCTGGATCGTTCCGTCATCGTTATAGTACAGAGGCGCGTACTTTATATTACGTTGCGCATCATACCCGGAAATTTTCGCGTCGTGATAAAACAGATACCATTCGCCTTCAAATTCCACAATGGAGTGATGCGTCGTCCATCCCTTGACCGGATCCAGAATCTTCCCGCGGTATGTGAACGGGCCGGTCGGGCTGTCCGAAGTCGCGTACACCAGATAATGGGTCGTTCCGGTCGAATAAGAAAGGTAATACGTATCGTTGTACTTATGGAGCCATGCTCCCTCAAAGAATCTTCGCATTTCGTCACCGGCGGTAATCGGTTCCCCGTTCTCGGAAAGAATCTGAATTTCCTCCGGATTATTTTCAAACGAAAGCATATCGTCATTCATTTTGGCTACTTTCGGTCCGAGCGCCGGCGTTGTTCCACCGGGGGCGGATGCGGTTGCAACGTACTCACCGGTCTGCCACTTTTCCAGCTGACCGCCCCAAATGCCGCCGAAAACCATATAGGCCTGGCCGTCATCGTCGATAAAAACACACGGATCCATGCTGTGACTTCCGGGAATATAGCTTTCTTCCGGAACGAAGGGTCCTTCCGGACGATCCGAAGTCGCAACGCCGATGTAAAAAATCCCTTCAGAATCCTTTGCGGGAAAATAGAAGTAGTAGGTCCCGTCTTTGTAGGCACAATCCGGAGCCCACAGCTGTTGCTCGGCCCACGGAATGTCATCGACGGAAAACGCCAATCCGTGATCAACCGGGTCGACGTCAAAACTCTCGATGGAGAGAACATGGTAATCAATCATCCGATAACTTCCGCCATCATTATCCGAAGGGAAGCGTTCATCCTGATCATGCGATCCGTAAATAAAGAGTTTGCCCTCAAAAACATGAGCGGAAGGATCCGCCGTATAGATATGCGTAACCAGCGCTTCATGCGGTAAAACCCCGGGAAGATCCGGCGCCTGTGTCGGTGTCGGTGTCGGTGTTTTTGCCGGAGCCCGCGTCGGTGTCGGTTTATCTGTCGAAACGAGCGTTGTCTCCGTGTTACTTGACCCGACCGTACCTGCATCTTGGCAGGCAACCGCCATAGGGATCATAAGGATCGACACGACGAGCAGCGCGATGACTCGATGAAAACGGTGATAAAAACCCAAATGGACTCCGGTATTCTTTTTGTCTGAATTCATGTACGATAACTCCTTGTAAATCTTGTGGTTTTTCAAGCGAATTCATACGCATCGATTGATTATTCTTTTCGCTTGGGTTCCCTGTTTTCCGGTGAATTTTGTCGGTTTTGGTTTGCCTTCTCGTTGGTATAAAGGAGAATGCCGGTTCCTACGGCCGTACAGATTACCGATATCAATAAATAGGTCAAGTCCGGCAACCAGTCCGTGACAAACTGGAGCGTCAGGAAAATAAACGAGCAAAGGATGATCCCCGATGCGAATCCGAAAAGCACCTTCATCGATCGTGTATATCCTTTTAGCATGGTTTTTTCCTTTCCAAAATACGGCAAAACAAATAAAACGCTATGAGTATAGCATTATTTCGCTCATTTGTGAGACAAAAATCAAAAAAAGAATATTTTTCCCCGAATGGCTTACGGGGTTTTCCGGGAAAAAATGCCTGTCGTCCCGGAAGGGGATACAATCGGACACGTGTCGCTAAACGGCTGTACGATCAGGAGAATAAGAAGAAGCAGGATGAAAAGAATCAACAGAATCCGGCGGACCCACGGGACCCACCGGCTTTGTTTTTTTGAAAAAACCGCAATCGCAATAAAAACCAGACCGTAAACGATCGCTCCGATGATGACTGTATACCCGAATGTCGCCGTGATCACTTCATTCTCCGATTCATTCCGTTCAAATCGGACACCGTCAAGCCTTCGACAATCCGATACGATACGTTACGACTTCAATAATCATTCCATATACGACGCCGGCCAGAAAACTGACGATATCGGTAAAACCCGTTGTTGCGAAAAACGCGAACGAAACGGCCAGACCGAGCAAGGCTCCGCGACCGATCGCCGAAATCAATTTATCGCAAGGGACACACATTCCGATCAGAAGTCCCATCAACAAACGGTTATACCAGAGTGAAAAAAGATTCATCCAGTCCGCCTGCCCTTCAAATCGGATCGAAGCGCCGATAATGCAGAAGACACCCAAAATTGCACCGCAAACCAAGGAAACAATCAGTCTTTTTTTCCACATACGTTCATCCTCCTTTTTTTATCCCAGAGAGAAACTTTTCAAAGCCAGGACCGACTCTCCCCGATAACACAGATAAAGAGCGTTCACACCGTCGGGTAAACGGATATTCGCCGAATAGGATTTCCACTCCGTGTTGCTGCCGAGAGGTATTTCTCCCAACTTCTCTTTGTTCCATAACGTCCGAATCTCAATAGCACCTCCCCAATTCCCGCGAACCGTAACCGAGATTTTTCGGACGTCCCGGCAGTCAAAATACTTAAATCCCGCCGTGGTACCGTCGCGAATGTTATCGATGTAGCCCTTAAATTCGTCGCCGTCGCTTCCCTCCTGAGTGATTTTCGGGAATCGACTGTCGAGCCAGGAACAAGGCTCTCCGGTATACGCATTTTCAGTCGGGCAATAAAGATTACACGCGATATACGCCGGATACTCGCCGCTTCCTTTCAGGGGCCCGCCGTTCAGACCGCAGGATGTCATCTCCACCTGACGAATGGAACCGTCCGGAAGGATCTCAATCGGCTCACAGCAGGCCTGCCGACTGAAGTTGGTGCCGTTGGTGTGTCGGTGATAAAAGACATACCATTTACCACGAATCCGAATGATGCTTCCGTGATTGTTGCCGCCGTAAAACATTGGCTTCATTGCGGGTTTATAGCTGTCGATATTGAAGTCGTTGTTGGCGATGATCACCCCGCCGAAAGAAAAATTCCCGGTCGGTGATTTTGATGTCGCGTAACAGAGTTCCGAATACAAAATGGACGAGTAGATAAAGTAATAGGTATCTCCGATTTTTCGAATGGAGGGCGCTTCATAAAAGCTGTGGCCATCAAAATCGGTTCCCGCCGCGTAAGGCGTACTCGGAACCACGGTAATCGGGTCCTCGAGAATCGACAGCATATCCGGACCGAGAACGCTCACGACCGGGCCCTTTCGACTCTCATCTCCCGGCATGCAGAACCCCGAATACAAATACGTTCTGTCTTCTTCGGTAAGCACTCCCGGGTCAAACTGAGGCATATCGCCCTCACGCTCGCCGAGCAGGGTTCCGTCCGCATAACGAACATATCCGTAAAACCGATATCTTCCGGCCGGCGAGTCGCTGACCGCAACCGAAACGATGCCAAGCCGACTGAGTACATAGTACAGGTAATACCGACCGTCCGGTCCGACCGTAACATCCGGAGCATAAAGACACATATCTCCGTCCCGATTTCGCGGATCGTCCGCCCGACCGTAAATCACGCCCTCATACCGCCAGTCGGACAAATCGTCTTCCGGAGCGGACCAACAGACATAATCGTTCAGGCAGTACGTGTAACCGTTAAACCGGTCATGAGATCCGTAAAGATAAACGCGACCGTCGAAAAGACGAGGCTCACCGTCGGGGATGTACTCCCAAGATGGCAGAAAAGGATTTACAGCTTGCTTCTTCATCGGTAACCGTCCCCAATGTATGAATGGAAATTGCACGAATTCATTGTCCGGGCATCCGGAAAGGAAAACACACTTTTCACCATTTCGACAACACCTGTAATCAAGATAATTGTACCTTTCTCCGGGGTTCGAACGCAATGCATCGATAAAATCTTGTTTTTTCTTTTTTTACTCCGCATAATCACCTTGTACGGGCGGCACACGTCCGGCATCCGGAAAAAGAGGGCAATGCGGATGAATCGTCGGATCATATCTTTGCTTTTGATCGTTGCTCTGCTCTGTATGTTGAGCGGGTGTTCTTCGAATATACCTTCGGATTCAATTCCAAACTCCGAATTAACGGTACGGGCAGAAGACTTAGCTATACCGACTGCCCCGGAGTCCTCTGTCAACAGGATCCTTCCGGCCCCGATTGCCGGACCGTTGCCTACAGAGTCCGATCCTCTGGCTCCGGAAATTCGCGTAACCCTGACCGCAGTCGGAGATATCATTATGCATAAACCGGTTACGGACGGAGGGCGAACCAATCCCGGGCAATCACCGGCAGAATACGATTATTCTTATGCTTTTCAATATATTCGACCGATTTTTCAAGAAAGTGATCTGGCGATCGGTAATTTTGAGGGAACCATGGCCGGTCCTCCGTACACCGGATTTCCTCATTTTTGCGGACCGGATGAAATCGCGGACGCATTGCACGAGGCAGGATTTCGTGTAATGTGTACCGCGAACAATCATTGTATCGACAAAGGCTTGGACGGACTTGTGCGCACCGCCTCGGTTTTCAAAGAGAAGGGCTTCACGGTGATCGGTACGAGACCGGACGAAAACAGCCCGATTGACGCGATTGTGGATATAAGCGGCATCCAGGTCGGCCTGATCAGCTACACCTTTGAAAGCATCGGGACGAAAACCCGAAAAGCGCTGAACGGAATCCCGCTCCCGGAAGGCTCGGATCCGTTAATCAACTCCTTTAATCCGAATCGCACATCATCTTTTGAAAACGATATGGAAGCGATTGTTGATGATATCGAACGCCTGCGTCGTGAGGGGGCTGAGTTTATCTGCTTTTTCGTGCACTGGGGCACCGAATACACCACAAGAAGCTCCGCGTGGCAGCAAGATATGGCCATGAGGCTTTGTGATGCCGGCGTCGGATTGATTATCGGACACCATCCGCACGTCCTTCAGGAAATCGACGTACTCGTTTCCGAAAAAAACGGCAATCAAACACTGGTCTACTATTCAACCGGTAATTTCTTCGGGAACTGGGCGTTTCAAACGCTCGGAACCTACGGAAAGACGCAAGACGGTATGATCGCCCGGGTAACCATTCTGAAGACAAAAGAGGGCGTCCGGATTGAAAAGGGCGAATACATCCCGACCTTTGTGGTTCGAACGCCAAGGGGACCGGGAATGAAGCACTATATCATACCTTCGATCCCCGCCTCAAAGGATCCCGAGCATTACAGGACCACGGAAACAGACATGCTCGCCTCCGTAAAGCGCGTCGGGAAAATCCTGTCCGAGTGCGTCGGAACGCAAGAAATCCCGATTTTCATGTCGGAGCGCTGATCGGTGTTACGACGGCCCGGAGGTTGTCGACGAATCATCAAGAACGGCGCGTTCTTTTTTGCTCAGCGAGGCTCGAACCAACGAATACGACTGAACGATCATATCACGGAAAACCTCATCCGGAACGTCGCCTTCCAGATACAGTGAGTTCCAGTGCTCCTTATTCATATAGTAACCGGGTACGATATCTGTATATTGCTCCCTGAGAAACTGTCCGAACGCCGGCTCGAGCTTGACGGTCGCAATGGGCTTTCCGAATTTGTCCCCACCCGCCATTACGAACATTTTTCCGCCGATCATATAACGTGTCGCCTGCCATTCCTCTTTGTAATCCTTCGTTACACCCGCAAATGAAAGGCAATAATCATCCAGCCACTCGTACGCCATTTTATATTCCTCCTGCTCCGTCTGCCCGAAATCATTCCATTATGTGTGAAATCCGTTATATTCGCCGATCTGACGGTTCCGATATATAAGATCCGGTCGTATCGAAAATCCGTGCTTTTCCCAGAAAAAATTTCCCTTCCCGTTCCTTTCAAGCACCACAAGCGCGACCTTCAGGATTCCTTCCCGACGAAGCGCCCGGAGGGCTTCGTCCAAAAGCGCTCCGCCGATTCCGCGGCGTTGGCATTCCTCCCGCACCGCCAAATGGTAGATCAAGGCGCGGCGTCCGTCATGGCCGGAAAGGATCGCACCGACCAAGCGGCCGTCCTCCTCGTCGACAAAGCACGTTTCGGGATTCCTCCGGAGATATTTCCCGATGCCCTCCCGGGAATCATCGACATCATTGAGGCCCATGCCGGGTGTTGAAGCCCAGAGCGAAAAAACCGCATCATAATCGTCGGTCGTCATTTTTCGAATCATAATCATACACCCCCTCTCAAATAATATTTATTCATGGTACTGTATCTTTATTCATTTTTCAATACCGTGTCTACACTTCGATGGTCCGGGTCGCGATATTTCTGCGAAACGCCTCGTCGTGCTCGACGAAAAGCAATGTCGGCCGGTACGTAAGGATCATTTTTTCGATCTGGATTCTCGAAAAGACGTCGATAAAATTCAGCGGCTCGTCCCACACGTACAGGTGAGCTTTTTCGCAAAGGCTTCGGGCAATGAGGATTTTTTTCTTCTGTCCGCCGCTCAATTCCTCGAGATTTTTGTCAAAATCATCCTGCGAGAAATCGAGTTTATTGAGTATCGCCCGAAAAAGAGCACCGTCCGGACCGAATCGAGGCACGAAATCGTCCATACTGCCCCGAAGATGCGACGTGTCCTGCGGCAAAAAAGAGATCACAAGCCCGCTTTCGACCTTGAAGGAGCCCTCATGGGTAATGTTCTGCCCGCAAATCAACTTCAGAATGCTCGATTTTCCGCTCCCGTTTCTTCCGGCAATCGCGATCCGATCCCCGGAACGCACGGAAAAAGAAATGCCGTCGACCACTTTTCGATCCCCGTAGAAAAGCGACAAGTGTGACGCATCGACCATTCGTTCTCTGTGAAAGTCAACCGGGGATATCTTGATGTCATCACTTCGTTCGATGTTGTGCAAAAGCTTGGATTTTTCTTCCGCGGCGGCCTCCTGCCTTGCAGCAATGCTCTTGGCGCGCTTCATCGCCTTGGCCGACATGTGTCCGATGAATCCCTTGTCTAAGGGCCTGTCGCCATCCTTGTTGGGCTTATACTTGCTCTTTTCGACCGCTTCCGCCCACGAGACGTTTCTCCGGGCTGATTCACCGAGACGATCGATCTCGCGTTTGAGCTTTCTGTTCTCGTCCCGCTCGAAATCGTCGCGATTATTCTTATTGGCCCACCAGGAGCTGAAGTTGCCCTTCTGCACCTCAATATCCGTCTTGTTGATCGAGAGGATATGATCGACGCAGGCGTCGAGGAGGTCGCGGTCGTGGGAAACCAGGATAAATCCTTTCTTGGAAGCCAGGTAGGCAGTAACCGATTTTCGCGCGTCAATGTCGAGGTGATTGGTCGGTTCATCCAGAAGAAGGAATCGATGCGACGCCAAAAACAACGCGGCGAGAAGGATCTTCGTCCGCTCCCCCTCGGAAAGCGTCTCGAACGGCCGTCCCAATGCCTCCTCGGAGACGTCAAGCAAAGCGATCTCCCGTTTGATCTCCCACTCCATACACTCCGGGCAAATATCCGTCATCACATCAAAAGTCCGTCGACTCATATCCGGGACCTCGTACGGAAAATACTCGAATTTTTCGGTCGCCCGGATGCTTCCGGCATACGCGAAATCGCCGAGCAGAAGTCGCAGAAACGTCGTCTTGCCCCGCCCGTTTCGACCGATGAAGCCGAGCTTCCAGTCGCTGTCGATCTGGAAACTGACATTGTCAAAAATATTACCGTAGCTCCCGTCATAGGAGAAGGTCAGATGGTGGACGCTGATGACCGACATGATGTGTTTGCCTTTCCTAAAAAATAACCGTTCCCCGTTTATTATAATCCGAAAGGAAGAATCCATGACAAAAAACCGTTTTCACAAAGGAAGCTTCAAGCCCCAAAATATGGAATTGTATGTTGCCGAAAGATATAATGGAAACAGACAGTTTTTGATATGCGGCGCCGGTGTCACTTTTAGTCCGACCCCGATGCCTCGAACCATCGGAAAACAGATAAAGGAGGCAAATTATGTCCAAACGCATCCTCTCGTTTTTGTTTGTCTTCATCTTTTCCTTTTCCGTTTTGATTGCCGGATGCACACCCGAGGAAGCACAGGAAGCGGCGAAAAAAATCGCCGGGGATCTGGAGGACTATGTCCCCCCGATGGAAGAAGAAACGACCGTTTCCGTGACGGATACGGCCGCCACAACAACAGCACAACAGGTTTTCTGTTGCGTTTCCGTTCATGGCCGACCGCTCGATAATTTGGGAACCGAGGGCGGAGGGCATGTCTCCTTTGAGCCGTATGCGGACGACGGCATGATTGCGGCCGGGACCCCGGTCACATTCTTTCAGGAAGCGGCCGAGGGATATGTTTTCGATTCCTGGCAGGTTTGGCAGGTCACAGACGGAACTCAATGGGGCGTTATACTGGAAAGCACCGATCCGACGATTACGGTTGAAGTCAACACCGACACATCGGTCGACGCACTATTCAGAAAAGACTGATTCGTTGACCGCCGGCGGGTAGAGCGTACTGAACGACAGATCTGTTTTTCATTACGCTCCGATTCGATCCGTCAACGCTCGTAATCCGTTACCGCTCTGCTTTCGGTAACCGCTCCGACGAGCGCCGCAACCTTTTGATGCTCCGGATGAATCTGATACGCGGCCAACCCCTCTTTATCGGAAAATTCGGAGTAAAGAACCACATCGTACGCAGCCGGCGAGTTGTTGAAATTACGGCCGGCCTCGATATGCTTGATTTCCGGGATAGAATTCTTGAGTTCCTCCAACCTTTTCTGCAAAAGAACCGCGTTTTCTTCCTTGGTGCGGCCTTCCGCGAAATCCTTTAACGTCCACATGACAATATGAACCACCATCGCTATTTCCTCCCCGGTTTTCTGTCATCATAGCCGTGTGTATCCCTTCGGTCAATATTCAGTTCGAAACCCTTATTCAAACGGGTGCTCCGATCTGTTACAATTCGAGTGTAACCTTTCACCTTTTCATGAATCCAATCATTGAGCGGTGTGAATAAAGGAAGCCGGGGGAAATCGGCTTTTTTCAGAGTAAAGAAAAACTCCGAAATCGACGGGAGAAGGATGATGATTCATTGTGAGATTATTCGGGATTTGCTGCCGGTTTACGCAGCGGGCGATTGCTCGGAAATAACGAAAACAAAAGTCGACGAACACATCGCAAACTGTGAATCGTGCGCTAAATCACTGGCAGCAATGAGCGGGCCGCTCGTACTGACCGAGTCATCCGACGAACCGGAGGAAACGGAAGAAATCGAACGGGAAATAACGCTCGCAAAAGGAATGAAAAAAATCCGCCGCAGATGGATCATATCCATCCTCTGCGTACTGTTGATCCTGTCGATTGCCGTCCTTATCAAAATCGCTTATAACGATTCAAAAGGCGAGAGCCTCTCCTTTTCAAATGCAGAAGACGTTCGTTTGGTCAACGATTTCGCTAAAAGTCTGAGCGAAGGCGATTTCGCCGCGGCCTTCGAATATTTTGAAACCGATTGGATTTACGAGTCGCTCATTCAGGATTCGTTCGGGTCGTCGATCAGCCGATGGGATTATATAAAAGTAATCATAGATGGAGTTGAATACTATACGCTCGCCGGAAACGAAAAAATTCAAGCCATTCCGGACGACCTTGCACCCGCCGATTTCTGGGCTCAAATCATTGTCATGAATTCGACCGGCACGGAACGATTCACTCCGATTCCCGAGGAGGTTTTTGACGAAGCGGTTCGGCTTGCGCAACCCCTACTCACCGACGACATTCTTGTCGTTGACATTATGAGCGAAATTCCGGACAGCTCGCTGACCTACATCCGGTTTGCGGCAGAGGACGGCAATCGTTATTATCGTCCGACCGTCGGGGGGCGACTCAATAACCAACCGGATTGGATGAATCAATCGGAACTGATTCCCCAAACGATGTTCGATATTCTGATTTTCGAAAATACCCGTTTGCACCGGGAAGCCCGTGAGCGGACGGAAAAGGTGCGCGCAATCGGCGCGTTAAATTATCACAATCAATTGCGCAATGAATATGTCGAAAAACTTCAGGCGCTTTCCGATCAAGGAATAAGGATAACCTCCTATTCGGTCGGAAGCCCCTATCGATTCGACGAATCGTTCCCGGAGCTTGACGGCTCCTCTTCTTCGGCATTCCAAGACCCTTGGTTTGTTACAATTTCCTTCGGCACATCAGCCTCCGACACGGAAGTAATCTCCATGACGGTTCAGGTCATCGGAAACAAGGTAAACGTAATCGATTTTTACACATCCGGTGATTCCGAGGAGCTCGTTTACATGCTCACACCGTTCCATTATCTTTCCGACACGGGCACCGATTATTTCTTCTGCCCAATCGGGATGCTCAACAATCCATATCCGGTAATCCAATCGGTAATCCAATACGACGAATCAATCTCCGAAGAGCCATGAATACTGCCGATCAACCGAATTCTCTATAAAAACAGGAGCAGGCTGATTGCCATCAATACCATCCCGCCGACCATCCCGTAAATCGAAAGATGGTGTTCTCCGTATTCCCGGGCGGAAGGAAGCAGTTCATCCAGCGAAATAAAAACCATAATACCGGCAACCATCGCGAAAACGACGCCCATCAGCGCATCGCTCATGAACGGCATCAGGATCAGGTAGCCGACGAGCGCGCCGACCGGCTCGGCCAAACCGGACAGGAAGGAATAGAAAAAGGCCTTTTTCCGGCTCCCGGTCGCGAAATAAATCGGCACGGAAACGGCAATGCCCTCCGGAACATTGTGGATCCCGATTGCGACAGCGATCGGGATCGCGATTTCCGGCTCGTGTAAAGCGGCAATGAAGGTCGCAAGACCTTCGGGAAAATTGTGGATCGCCAACGCCAGAGCGGTAAAAAGACCCATTCGGAGAAGCTTATGATTCTTCTTCGCCTCTTCACGCATTTTGATCTGAACGGCGTGGTGACCTTCCTCCGGATGCTTCTCGTTCATTTCCTCGATCGAGTGAAGCTCATGGGGGTTCTCCGAGGACGGAACCAATTGATCGATCACCCCGATCAGGAGCATGCCGCCGAAAAACGCGACGACCGTGATCCACGATCCCCGAACGGTACCGAGTTCCTCGATCAGACTGCCCCGCGCCTTGAAGAAGATCTCAACCATCGAAACATAGATCATTACGCCCGCCGAGAATCCGAGACTGATCGACAGGAACTTCGTATTGCTTTTCTTCGTGAAAAAGGCAAGGATACTTCCGACGCCCGTGCTCAAGCCGGCAAATAAAGTCAGACCGAACGCAAACCAAACATTATTCACGATGTCCTCCCGAAGGTGTACTCTGCTTCGGATTATAACGCATTACCGGCAACCGGAACAATCGGCGGCCACTCTGTTTTGAGCTCGCAACGCCGATTTTCGGGCGAAAAATCATCAAAAATCCACGGTAACCCCGTCGCTCTCCGACATCGGATCCACCCGGTTCAGGAGCGAATCAAGGGATCCTGGCTTTTCCCACAGTTGCGCCGACAAAGCCTCGATCTTGATCAGAACGATATTCGGATCGTTGTAACCGGTCTCAAAATACTTTTCGAGCATCTTGCCCCAATACATTTTCTTTTTCAGATCATTCTCGACGATTTCCGCCCTTCCGGAAAGGGATACGAATTCCTTTTCGGTGAAAAGCACATTGACGCGAGAGTCCCGGCGAATATCCTCGACCTTCGGGCTGTCGCTTTTGGCGAAAAACCAAAGCGTCCCGTCAAACTCCCTCTTCTGCATGTACATCGGACGGGAGAGCAGTTGTTTTCCGCTGACTGTAGTCAAAAATGCGACACGCGCCTTATCCAGGATCTTCTTGATGGACTCAATGGCGATCATTTTCTCCTGTTGAAGCGCCTTCGCCTGCTCCGGCGAAAGGGTGACTTCCGGAACCGCGGGCTTGGCCTCCGGCTTTTTGATCTCTGTTACCGTCCCGGCAATCTCTTCCTCCGGCAACTGTGCCGGAGTCTGCACTTGCGTGTCAACGGGCTCTTGTTGCAAAACGGCTTGTTGAGCGGCATCCGCTTCGGGTATCGAACCCTCAAGGGCCGGTTCGATGTTCTCCCCCTCGTCGATCACTTTTGGTTCTTCATTCATCTTAACATCCTCTGCCATGATAAGCCCCTTTCCGACCGTTCCGGTTCGTAATGCTTATTGTATTTTTCGGCCGATCCAAAATGTGACGAAGAGATCGGGTCCGAATTCTGTGTTTTCTTTCTTAATCATAACTGTGCACAGCAAAAAATGGAACGGGGTTCATATGCACATGACGGAAATTTCATCACGCGCTCCACGACGATTTGTCCGTCGACCGTCTTAGATTCCAGCGCTTTCAGGGCTTCAAGAAATCGTTTGTCGGTCCGCGTCGGATTAGCAGCACTTTTCGAGTCGGCGGAAGGGGCACTCAGCCAATATGGAGCAGTGCGGATGGTTCTCCCGAATGTAGGCGGGCGGAAGGATATTTTATTTGCATTTCCGACAGCCGTCTGTTTGGATAGAAAAAGGCTGCCTCATTTGACTTTCTTACAAGTCTTTTGAGACAGCCCCTTCTTTGTTGATGCCAAGTCCGCTCCGCAATGCCGGCGCTTTTCGCGAAAAAATCTCTAATCGGCCTTCTTCCCCTGTTTCCCGCCGACGATCGCCCCGACCGCACACAGGAATATCGCCGCCGGAAAAGCGATCCATCCGGGATGCCACATCTGCCAGCCCAGTCCGAGGACCAGAAACACGGCAATCGCGATCATGAAAACCGCGCCGCACCATTTCCCGACCGGCGAGTTCTCATCGTTTTCCTTCTCTGCCTGACGCGCCTCGGGCGTGTTGCTCTGATTATATTTGTCGATGTCGTACTTGTCCTTCTGCATTCCGGAATAGGACATGATCGCAACGGCGATCCCGAAGATCAGGATCGCGATCGCCACATACACCTGCCGTCCTATATCGACGGGGATCGGAAGCGCGAAGCTTCCGACGAGCCAAAGAACGCCGAGGAACAGAAGTCCGATCCCTAACGTGATCTGCAGGCGGAATTTTCGATCGGCGGCTTCGATGTCTTCCCCGGAATAAAACGGCTTAACTTGCGGGTGCTTTCTCATATACGCGTCGTGTCCCAGCCCGGCGTATGTCATCGTCATGATCGCCGAGACCACGAAGGCCAGCATCGCCACGACCGAAAGCGGTACCGACACCTCGAACCCGAGGAGCATGAGCAGAACCGCGACGCCTAAAAACAGAAGCGCGATCCCGACGGTGATCGCCCTTGCGAATCCGTTCATGTGCTGATCGTATTTCCCGGTATCCTCGAAACTGACGCTTTCCGCGTCGCCCCTGAGGAGCGTATCGAGCGAGCACGAAAACATCCCGCACATCTGAAGGAGTTTGTCCATCTCCGGGTAGGTCGTGTTGGACTCCCATTTCGAAACGGACTGCCGCGAAACATCCAAACGCTCCGCGAATTGCTCCTGTGTAATGCCGGCCTTATTTCTGTAAAACTGAATATTTTCTCCCAAACTCATGTTCATTTCCTCATCCCTGGTCCTTTCACTATTTTACCACTGAAGCATCATCGATCGATGATTCTATTTTGCGGTAGCGGACATGTCAACTCCAGATAATTGGTGTTGCTTTTGAGGAAATTCGTGTACAGTTTGAGTTGCGATTGCCGTTATGGCGGCTTTGCAACGAGGCGTGACTTCTTGCATCACATCTTTACGCATCGTCCGATCATTTCAACTCACACGCCCACGCGGGGCGTGACAAACGGGTAAATCATTGTTGTCGCGCCATACACCATTTCAACTCACACGCCAGCGCTGATCCAAATCTCTCCGATAATTTCAACTCACACGCCCACGCGGGGCGTGACGACATCAATATGCGCATCGGTAACCTCAAACATGATTTCAACTCACACGCCCACGCGGGGCGTGACTCTGGGCGCAGATTTTGCCAACGAGCATACATTATTTCAACTCACACGCCCACGCGGGGCGTGACACAGTTAGCCATCACCTACATTCATGATGCACTTATTTCAACTCACACGCCCACGCGGGGCGTGACTTACGCTGGGTATCTGGAATTACCAAAACTGAATATTTCAACTCACACGCCCACGCGGGGCGTGACCACAGATGGTGCGCCAACCTTACGTTATCCCATATTTCAACTCACACGCCCACGCGGGGCGTGACCTTGGAACGATCTTCACAGAACGTTCGATCATGGATATTTCAACTCACACGCCCACGCGGGGCGTGACAATGCTCCGGGCACGTTTTCCCAAACCATGAATCATTTCAACTCACACGCCCACGCGGGGCGTGACGGTCAGACGAGATCAAGGCGGCTGTTCCGGGTATTATTTCAACTCACACGCCCACGCGGGGCGTGACTTTGTTTTTTCGGTTACGTTTCTTTTCCGAGACATTTCAACTCACACGCCCACGCGGGGCGTGACAAAATTAGTTAAATAACTCACGGAATAATCACCATTTCAACTCACACGCCCACGCGGGGCGTGACACGGCGCTCAAGGATCATTTGGCGTTCCTTACCGATTTCAACTCACACGCCCACGCGGGGCGTGACAAGGTTTTCTCAGAAGAATATGTGGTTGCCCTTCATTTCAACTCACACGCCCACGCGGGGCGTGACCATCGGCATCGTGCTTAGCAGGTTTGCTCCGGCAGATTTCAACTCACACGCCCACGCGGGGCGTGACCAACCGGCATGTCCATGAGCATGACCGATCACGCATTTCAACTCACACGCCCACGCGGGGCGTGACGTCGATCTTGGGTTCGGCATTTTTGACAATTCGAATTTCAACTCACACGCCCACGCGGGGCGTGACCGCGGAAGATTTTATGGGTATCGCGTAGGTGTAATTTCAACTCACACGCCCACGCGGGGCGTGACGTTTAGGTCAGATTTGATACTGCACGCTGAAAAAATTTCAACTCACACGCCCACGCGGGGCGTGACACAATCGGAACGGTCGAATCTGATATCCAATATCATTTCAACTCACACGCCCACGCGGGGCGTGACCCGTGAAGCGGTCACTGATGAGGACATAGCGCGATATTTCAACTCACACGCCCACGCGGGGCGTGACAGAACCAATAACAGGGGGTTTCATCATGGCGTTTATTTCAACTCACACGCCCACGCGGGGCGTGACATGTTTCAGTGGATATCCGGGAATCGTTAAAACCAAATTTCAACTCACACGCCCACGCGGGGCGTGACGCGGACTGGGTCAACCAAATGACCAGTAGCGGAAATTTCAACTCACACGCCCACGCGGGGCGTGACAACGCGACCCATGAACGACGCTTTGTCCATGTTAATTTCAACTCACACGCCCACGCGGGGCGTGACAGTCTTAAAATCACATTCCAGGGTGAATTATAATATTTCAACTCACACGCCCACGCGGGGCGTGACACGCTTGTCCTATACGGGGGGCGTGACTCCGGCATTTCAACTCACACGCCCACGCGGGGCGTGACTTAGTCTAAATTAAACTAATTATATATATATATAATTTCAACTCACACGCCCACGCGGGGCGTGACCTGATATCCAGTATCAAATACGGTATCAGGTAGATTTCAACTCACACGCCCACGCGGGGCGTGACGTCATATGTTGAGATTGCAGAGACGCTAGCGCAAATTTCAACTCACACGCCCACGCGGGGCGTGACTCATTTTATTCTGTTGCAAATACTTCTCAATTCCATTTCAACTCACACGCCCACGCGGGGCGTGACACGTGAAACGCTTCGAAAGTATTTACGCCAAAGAATTTCAACTCACACGCCCACGCGGGGCGTGACTCAATTTTCTTGCTGCACACACGGCATACCATCATTTCAACTCACACGCCCACGCGGGGCGTGACGGCGGATGCGGCCGTTGCTGAAATGGACGAAGAAATTTCAACTCACACGCCCACGCGGGGCGTGACTTTACAAATGGCTTTTAACCAACTACGCCAAACATTTCAACTCACACGCCCACGCGGGGCGTGACACCATCCATCGCGCCGTGTTCATCGCGTGTCCGACATTTCAACTCACACGCCCACGCGGGGCGTGACTCCAAACTATTTAATGACGAAAATCTCATATGCCATTTCAACTCACACGCCCACGCGGGGCGTGACGAATTTTCGAGATTGGGTGCTCATGACCTATGAGGATTTCAACTCACACGCCCACGCGGGGCGTGACAGTCCGCTTGCCATCGCCGCCGCTAACCCGATCTATTTCAACTCACACGCCCACGCGGGGCGTGACCGGTCAATCCGATTTTATATCGGGCGTTGAGATATTTCAACTCACACGCCCACGCGGGGCGTGACTTGCGAGGATCAGGCGTTTTTGGATAAGTACCTTATTTCAACTCACACGCCCACGCGGGGCGTGACCGCCAGAAATGCGACATCGACGGAACTGCTAAAAATTTCAACTCACACGCCCACGCGGGGCGTGACCGGGGCTATTCGGAAATGGATTGATTCAAACGACATTTCAACTCACACGCCCACGCGGGGCGTGACTGCCAAAAAGGGGTACCGGATTTACGGGGTTGAGATTTCAACTCACACGCCCACGCGGGGCGTGACAATCATGCGTCCGTGACATTGTGGGTTGCGGAAATTTCAACTCACACGCCCACGCGGGGCGTGACTTATGGAAATCACATTTCATCGGAATATGCCGCATTTCAACTCACACGCCCACGCGGGGCGTGACCGACTGGGCGCCGTGGTTTTAGCGACACCGATCAATTTCAACTCACACGCCCACGCGGGGCGTGACTTGATCTGTCTTGCATTGCGGCGGTTAAAGCATTATTTCAACTCACACGCCCACGCGGGGCGTGACCAATTTCCGTGGTCGTGTATTCATCATCGGTTCATTTCAACTCACACGCCCACGCGGGGCGTGACACGGAAGCCGAACAGATGTTTTATATCACATCATATTTCAACTCACACGCCCACGCGGGGCGTGACTTCGGGCTGGAAAAAACACCTACCGAATATGCAAATTTCAACTCACACGCCCACGCGGGGCGTGACAATGCTGACCCGTTTTTATATGAAGTGTATCGAAATTTCAACTCACACGCCCACGCGGGGCGTGACATAAACATCAACCGCTCTCGGACAGTCAAATTCATTTCAACTCACACGCCCACGCGGGGCGTGACTCTGCAGATTGTTGGGAAGAAAGGAATGGAAACAATTTCAACTCACACGCCCACGCGGGGCGTGACAAAGACGTTCCGGTCAACGAGTACCGGAATAATAATTTCAACTCACACGCCCACGCGGGGCGTGACCCGTAACCGATGTGGACCCGCGCCTGACCATTGACGATTTCAACTCACACGCCCACGCGGGGCGTGACGCCCGTGATCCCCATTTCATCTTGCACAACGTGATTTCAACTCACACGCCCACGCGGGGCGTGACCTGTCAATCTTGCCGCCGAACGCTTCCACGATACATTTCAACTCACACGCCCACGCGGGGCGTGACGCCCGTGGGATATCGTTTTGCGATACCCCGAGCAGATTTCAACTCACACGCCCACGCGGGGCGTGACATCCACGCCGCCGACTAATTGTTCATAATCCGCATATTTCAACTCACACGCCCACGCGGGGCGTGACCGCATGATTCTTTGCTGTGATCGCAACCGCTCGATTTCAACTCACACGCCCACGCGGGGCGTGACCCTAGATAATGTTTATGCAATAAGTCTACCATACAACATGTGCTATTGTGAGATTAAATGATCTGAAATTTATTAGCAGAAAGCGTCATTTATACTTACTTTTGCGTCACCTTGCTTGCGAACCAACTGGACATATCACAGATATTTCCGGTTCGCAAATCAAATTATAAAACTCAAACAATCAGTGGCCCTTCAGGATTATATGAATCCTTAATTCCGAAATGCTCCACTCTTTTATCCCACTTTTCTCCGAGGTAATAGAATCTGAGGCTGTCTGCCTTGTCGTCAATAACTTTCAGCAATTCCGACTTAACTTTAAGAAATCCCGCATAATCCAAAAAAATTTCGAAAACTGAGTTTTGAACTCTTTGGCCGTAATTCTGACATATTTTTGCAACTTTTCTAAGTCTGGATCTACCCAGTTTATCAACAGTTGAGACATCATAGCTCACAATTGTCATCACGGCAAACTCCTTTTCTGAGAACTTCTTCGTTTTTTCAAACTGTTACTACTGTTCACCTTTGAGTTTACTTCATAAGGAATGATGGATACTCCTCAATCTCTCCGCGGATGTGTTTTGCAAGCAACGAGCTTTGTACGAAAGGAAGTAATCCGAACGGAATTTTTTGTCCGAGATACGCATGTTCGACAATACTTCGTTTTCGTTCCTGCCATAAAGTTAGAACCTTTCGTTTGCCATCTTTATTGAGGTAAATTGCACCACTGACTTGTTTCTCAAAATCATTGGCATTAACTTGTTTCAGATTAATCATTGTAAGAACCAATCGATCTATAACCGCACGCATCTCTTCAACTAAATCACATGCCAAACTGCAGCGTCCCGAGCGCATTGCATGATAGTATCCAAGGTAGCTGTCTAAACCAACGCTTTCGAGTGCAGAGGCACATGATGATGTTGCAATAGTATACAAAAAAGAAAGCAAGGCATTTACTCGGTCCATAGGGGGTCTTTTCGTGCGTGCAACAACAGTAAAATCATCCTTTTGCTGTAAAATCAAATCACTTAAGATGTAGAAATATGCCTTTGCGCAGTTTCCTTCAATCCCCATAATTATTTCGAGGTCGGTTTGCGTATAAACATTTTCTATTCCGTTTTCTATTATCCCTATACAGTTACTTAACCTTCCCTCATCATCAAGTTGTGGATTGTCCCTCATTGAACGACGTATCAGTTGCCGGGTATTCGATAGTTTAGCGGCAACCGTATTTTGAATAAGCAATGTTTGCTGTGTTCCAAACTTCTCAAACTGTACCTTTCGTAAATAAATGTTCCCCTTCGTTGCTCCCTGTAATCGAGATAAAAACTTTCCTTGAGGTGAAATAAAGGAAATGGAAATGGCATTCTCGAGGCATTTTCCCATCAGTGCGGGAGAACACCCCAAATAAGAAAAACAAAAAATTTCCTCAATGGTTGACAGGGGAAGGCGGAATTTCTCTTTTTGATCCGACTTGCATACAATATTTTCTCCGTCGAGTGACAGATATGCCGTTTCGTCCAAGATATATAGTGAATTCAAAAGCTTTCTCAATGCTCGCCTCCCGCTATCTCGCAAATCTTCTGTCTTACGTTATACCGCAAGGATTTAGGGAAACAGAGATCCGAAAGAGAGCACCCCGCACATCGTTGTGATTTTCGCCTCGTCGGAATATCTCCTTCTTTCAAAACTATTCGCATGGCTTCCAGATAGCTTTTTAACAGGGAAGAGTATTTATCAATGACTTCAGGATCACTAAAAGGAAGCAAAACACGCCGGCGCTTTTCGCCATAATATAGGAAGGCCTCACAATTACAGTCCCAAATAGAGTCGACGCAAATCTTCTGAGCGAATACCTGAATGGCATCGCTCTCATGATAATCACAATCCTTTGGCGGCTTCGGCTTATATTCAACAATGCGAACTCTGAACTTCCCTTCAAGTTTGGGAATTAGCACACCACATGGATCACGTACAAATTCAATACTGTCAGCAATTCCGAATATGTCATATTCATCGTTAAATAGAACTACACTGTTCTTGACGATTTTATCCCTGAAGGCATACTCGTGTTCACCATCATGAACATTCTCGTGTAACAAATTGGCTTTCACGACATAGGAGTTTTCCGCCCAATCGTCGTTTACTTCAAGCAATGCAAAACGTCTCGGGCAATACATGTAATGCTGTATTGCCCGAATGTTTATGCTTCTCGAATCTTCTTTCATAACTTTTCGATAAGAGTGACGCCGCTCGGCATCTTGGTGTCGACGCTTACCTCATAATCCGAATATTGCCTGGGCACCGAGACTTCATTCCGCTTATTAACGACGATTTTTTCGAACAGAAGTTGCGCCGGAGCATTTCCGAGACTGTTATCGTGTTTAAAGACAAACAATTTTCTCATGCACATTTTGCCGCGTGCTGCGCTTCTATCGTGTTCAAACATGTTGATAATCGATGTCCACAGCAGTTCGAGATCTTCCTCGCTGAAGCCCGTTACTTTTTGGGCAAGCATTGCGGAAACAAATCCTTCCACACGATATAACGCATAAGGGATAAGGCTTTTCTTGCCCATCTCCGTTTTCTTCTTTTCAATATAGAAATCCTTTTCGGTTGTAATCGCCTGCCTAGTAATTGATAAGTCCTCAGAAAAAACCGGTGATATGCTTCTCGAAAATGTTAATTGAACCGGTCCTCTTACAGCTCCACACCAATTATCCCCTGTGGTCATAACGGCGCCAAAGGTCCGCACATCATAGTAATTTTCACACATGTATTTCTTTGCCTTCAATATATCATTATCGTCTGCCTTGTCCTTTTTTCCTTCTGGTAAATTCAACGCCTTTATTGCGTCACAAAAAACTTCATTTAATGGTTTATCATTTTTTACCAATATATTATAGCCAGCCGTACCTTCTTTAATTATTTCAACATAATTTCTAATTTTTCTTTTGATACAAACATCAGTGACGATGCCGAAAGCAGTCTCCGGGTCAACTCTCGGCATATTACCGGCATCCGGATCCCCGTTGGGATTACCGTTCTCAACATCAAAAAGAGCCACAAATTCATACCTGTTTTTAATCGCTTCCATAATATTTCCTCCTAATCTTGGGTTTCCGTTTTCTTTGTATACAGTGAATTGTTCTGTTGATAGTATCCGATAATGAATTTTCCTTGGTCATCAAGGGATAGTGTCTGCGGAAATTCGCCATTCAATGAAGCCATAATGCTTCCCATCATTTTTTCGAAATAAACTGCTCCGTCAATTTTAGCCAGGTGATGCTGTGCCAGCATCACCAACTTGGGGAATACCGTTGCAGGCCTTACACAAGCCGAACTGAAGTAAGCGTCCTTAATTGTTCGGTTGAGTCCTCCCCCCGAAGCCCTTTGTTGTATGAATTCTAGTACAGCAAAGAGACGCCCGCAAAGATAGGCTTGATTCGTGTTGCCTTGATCTAGCGTCATTGTTATTTCCTCCTTTTCATTATTGATTCTTGCCTTCCGATTAAGACATGCCTTGATGATACTTATGCGTGTGTCGTTGATTTTGATGAAGCTGCTTTTATCGTCGTCACTGTCTGTTTTTACCCTCCTTACGGCGGTTTCGAGCAAAGAGACCGGATAATTAGTACCGTTCAATATGGAAAAAAATAATGCGGAGATGATTGACGAAGGTGCGTTCCCATCTCTGGACTTTGGTGATACCAACTCCTTTGTTAGTTTCCAGACGGGCAATTGTTTCGAAACTTCCTTAATTTGCAAATCTTTCTGATGCTGGCTTAAATTTTTCAGTATTCTTCCAAAATCGTCTTTGATAATAAACTTCTGCGAAATACGCGAACTGTTTGGTGTGAGTCCTGTAACATAAAACATTAAGTGCTCGTTCGTTTTCAGTGCTGATACATCCCCCACCCTTCCTTGTGAAATTTCTCTGCTCATTGAAGACAGTCCATTCTCAAGATTACTCTCCTCGGTACCCGAAAGCATTGCGGCAAAAATTCTGCTGACATCTTCGTCGCGAGTGTCTATGGCAAAAAATACAATCGTTAATTCTTCCAGATACAAATGGTGATTTTTATCGGCAAGTAACCCATTTAAGACCGATGTATACTTTTTCATAGCGATTTCTGAAATACTGCTATTGTAACCTTGAGACTTTCCGTATGATTCAAACGCCGAGTTTTTTACTCCTACAAGCACGCTACCAACCGGATTGCCGCCTTTAATACCTTTGATTTTCTCGTGAATTCTTGCTGTAGGTAAATGATCACCTTCAATCGGACACATTGAATTGACTGAAGTGGATTGATCATCAAGGTTATCTTTTGCTTGTTTAACATATTTGTTGAGTATGCCCTCATCCTTATGAAGTAATATTCTTTCGTCACCTTCGAGTGCGAAGCAATAGTATGATGATAGATAATCTTTGGCAATTTTTATCAGATGTGGGTTTTCTAGCTGCTCAGCAGGCTCCCACTTCATGAGAAAATTACGATAAGCAACGACAATATCGCTATCGATGCCATCGCAAAAATCCAAGTTACCTTTCACAAATATGTTATGAGACTTCTCTGCTTTATGTGTATCGTCGTTTGGTGTGAAAATACAATTCTTCTTATCATAATTTAGCCCGAATATATATAAGGGTCGGTGTTCGATGATATTCAGATCAATGCCTGTTTTTTGCGAACGCTTTGGAAGTCGAATATCTGTTGGCTTATAGATTGTTTTTGTTTTATCTTTTCCGGCGGGTACTTTTTCTTCCTTTCGAATGTCTAGTATCGATGTGATTTCACCGGTTTTACTCAGGAAAATCATAAAACTGACCTGTTGTGTTGAAAAAAAGCCCTCGCTCTCGCTTTTTTCTATCTTTTTTTCATTAACATCGTAGTAGTCGCACAAAGCTTTAATTAACACGTTATCACCCCCCGGTATTTCGAAACATCAATAACGCCATTCATCATATGCGGCCGATAAAATATTGCATCAGCATTGTCCGAGAACTTCGGGTTCTCCCAATTTTCATTTACCGGCACCCCTCCGTCTTCAAATTTCAACCCATAAAGCATGAAGCCCAAATCGGCATCACCTTCTAATTCGGGAGAAACATCAGACAAATCGAACTCATCGACCAACCGTATCTCTTTCACCGAAAATTCACGACAACCCAAGTGCGGCTGTTGGAAAAACTGACCGTTTTTCAATCGACGAAGAACAATATTATAGTGTTTCGCTTCCGTTTCATCTTCTTGATCTGAACGTAAGCCTGTCATCTCAAAATGAAATTCTACGCCGTATCTGACGTCCTTTAGAACCATTCCGGCACGCTGCGTTCTTTGCTCAGATGCGTAGAGAACCGGAGATCCTTCTCCCTTATTCATTTGCTTTTTGATGCTTTGAAAGCCAATTTTTTCCTTTATCTCATTGCGGCGAATATTTGTGAATTTAATCGGATTGAAAACTACAATCTTATCCACCACATAACGAATAGCGGGCTTCCAATAAATACATTTCATCAAACCCTCCAGCGCACTTGGCGTCGGGACATCATAACTGACTCTTTCAACTTTCATCTCCGGACGCGTGAAACATGCATAATCACCTGTAACGATTATTTTGAACCCCATCTTATTCTCCTCCCATAATTATGTTATCCTCGTCGCGGTTTTCTTCGAGGTTTAGACCATAATCTTCACGATACAACCTGTTGTCAGATAGAACGTAAACCCCACATACATCTTCAATTAGACCTTGTTTCAGAGCTTGTTCAAATTCATGATATCGAACGGCAACTGAATATTTTTGTAAAGATCTTTTAGCGCTTAACCCTCCGAAACGAAGGCTGTTAAGTAGTCTCATCGTGACGTCACTGCGATTAACAATAACCGCAACAGTATCATTTTCAATGAATTTAAACTTCTCAGCATATTCACGAAAAGGAAGCGAATTAAGCGGAATTGGCGATTTTCCATCACCTGCGATGGTGTTTTTCTCGATGGAATCAGCATTAAAGCCAAAAACCCTTTCGAAATACTCCTTAATGCATTTGTCAGATGCTACGTCTGCGTTATTTTTAATTATGTCCAGTGCAATTGAACGTCTGAGTTGGACTTCCCCCTTTTGACTGTCGTCCGTACTGAAGACGAATACGTTTCCTTCTTTTCGAATCCCTTCGCGATTACATCTTCCCGCAGACTGTAATATGCTTTCTAGTCCGGAAATTTCACGAAAAACAACCTCAAAATCCAAATCAACTCCAGCTTCGATCAGCGATGTAGATACTACTGCAATTTTCACATTTTTCTTCAGGTCTTCCCGAATATTCTCAATTACTATCGTTCTATGTTCCGGAGTCATTGATGTTGAAAGGTGGTATTTTTTCCCTCCTATCAATTTGAAAAGCATCCTGGCCATTTTTTTTGTTCCTGTCACTATAAGTGTGGATTGAGCTTCATTTGCCCTAACCGCCAAAGCATCCAGGCTTATTTCTCCGATATACCGAATGTTGGTATTCTTGAACACCGCGTAATTTTCCGTATTTGTAACAAGGTTTTTATATCTGCATTCAGGAATATATCTCCCGAACAACTCATCATATTCCGGCATCGTCGCGGATAGAAATATAGATCTGCTGTTCAGATACTTGGAGATGTATCCGATCGCTCTGATACAGGGCTGAAGATAATCAGTCGGCAGCATATGTATCTCGTCAAATACAATAACGGCATTCGCAAGGTTGTGCATTTTTCTCAGTTTGCTTCCCCTGTAATGGTATAGTGATTCAAAAAATTGAACACTCGTAGTAATTACTATGGGACAATCCCAGTTTTCGGAGGATTTCTTCATTTTTTCCGCTGTAGAGTATCCAACGGATTCCTTCTCACCATCTGTATAAAAATCATAATTGGAATGATGCTGCAATATTGCAACACTATTACCCAGTATTTGAGAAAATTCATTTGCTGTCTGCTCAATTATCGAAGTGTACGGAATCACGTAAATAATCCGTTCTTTTCCTTCTCTGACTGCAATTTCCAAGGCAACCTTAAGGCTCGTCAGCGTTTTCCCGCTACCCGTTGGCATATTTATAGTGTTAATATCTTCCGGATGCAGGGCATTCCGGGAAACATGCAAGCACAGTTCTGCTCTGGCTTTTTTAACCGGTGTGTCGGGAACAAATGCTTCAATCTTGTTTACAATCAATCGCAAGGCATGACTAAAGTCTCCTGTATAGCTCCGATCAATCTCCGGACTAAAGAATCGTTCCGTATCCAAAAAATCCGCATCGGTAAGACATGAAAAAACATATCTTATGAAAAAAGCATATGTCTCAACCATACCGACGATATCTCCGCCTTCAAACAAAGAAGACAGCAGATTATCAATCAAATCCGAATTGATTTTCCCGGGTAAATAGTCCTCGCGAAAAGCACCGGAATCTTCAGCTTTGCGCTTAAGTCTTCCCTGCAACGAAGATGTATCATCCATATCTGCACAACTACCTCCATCCGGTAATCCCGAATGATGTCCAAGAATAACATACTGAATCAGAAGCGTGCCGAATGGACTGCTACAAAACTCATTTGCGAGTTGAGCTCCGCTAAGCGAATGCTCAACCTGTACCAACGCTCCTCGAATTCGGCGTTGAAATGATGTGCAATATTTACCGTTATCATGAAGTTCTGCGGCAAGAACCGCGAGATCTCTAACAATTTCATTCGAAAAAAGTTCGCAAAGTGTAGCAACAGAATGCAAATGTTCCGACAAAGCCTGTTCGTTACCGTCTTCTGTTCGGTGAGCTAAGTATGCGTATCCATTGTCCAAAACAATTACTCCTGATAATATGCACAGCGCTTACCATGTAATCAATGTGAACGATGATACTCCAAAATGTCTAGCTGAACATGCTCAAATGCGATTTTCACTTGTATGTTTATGTTAACAAACTATGTGTCCCATTTATGTCGCTTTTTCTCAGTTATACTTAAATGATGTTTAACTCTATTTTACTACTCTTTTCAAAACTTCATTCTTTTTTGGTGGCTTTCTTTCGGAACGCGGCACGCTAAAGCATTCCCCTAATCTATAGAAGTTATTATTTATCAAAGGTATCCCAAGCTGATTCAGCATTTTGATCGCACCGATACACAAGCGAATCCGCTCTTTGGGTTAATTCAATACAATTTTTATTATTTCTTATAATCCGTTCAAACCTTCTCCGCCACGGGAGAAACTTTCCGGTAAGCCATTAAATCCGCATACTCTTTCTCGAACTTCCGAAACGCCAAGGGATCGAAGTTTTTGCACTCCGGCTTTTCGAAAAGCATCTGCGCGTAATCATTGATGATCTGAAGGTTCCCCTCGGACGCTTTGGCTTTCGCGAATCGAAGCGACTTGAAGACCGCCGTCATGACCGAAGCGTCGGACCTGCCGTAGAACGCGATCTGCTGATATGCGTCATGGAGCAGGACCTCGAAGTCATAGGCCTCGCATACGACCGTGTCGTCGTCTTCCTTGGCGCTTAATACGATATACCCGTTTCGGATATCGGACAGATCGCGCAGAAGCAAACCGATGATCTTCAGGCAGTGGATTGCCGTATTCGGGTCGTTGATCCCGGGGGATAAAGACTTGAGCGCGATCTCGACGATCTTCTGAATCGTGAAACTGAAATCCTGCGCCTCCGTACGCTTATTGCCGGCCGTAATGAATTGCTGTAACACCCCCGCCGTCTCGCGCGCAACATCTTCCGGATTTTCCTGATAGACCGTCGCCACTCGCGTCTCCTTGGAGATAAACTGTCCGACGACCTTCCGGACACAAATGACGCAATTGTGTTCCTTGGAGATCCTTTTCATGCCCATAAAATCGATCTCCTGAATATAGCCGTCGGCCCGGCTGAATACGTCGACGCTGTCACGGCTGTCGACGATCTTCTTCAGTTCCTCGTCTGAGATGGTCTCTGACTTTTTGAGAAAATCCCGGTACTGACGGATTCGCTTCAACGCTTCGTCGTGCAAACGAAGGATCAATCCGCTCGCCTGAATATACGTCGAGACATTATTGATGAAAATCAGGAAATAGATCAACCCGACAATAATATACAGCACGCCGACACTCGCCGAGATCACAAGACTCCCCTGCTCGTCGGAACGAATCAGCAGCAGTGAAGTAATCGAAAAAATAAACCCGCTGAGAAACACACCGAACGACTTCATCGTCGTCTCGTTATTCAGAAAATTCTCGACGACCCGCGGCGTAAACTGAGAGGAATACATCGTCAGGACCACCATCGCCGTCGAGAAAGTAAATGTGGCAATCGTAATAAACGCTCCGGCGATGATGCCCAATACCACCTGAGCCAAAGCAGTATTCGTATACAGTAAACCCGGAATATAGTCGGCCAAAACTTCCGTGTAATGCTGATCGACATAAGAAATCAAGACGGAGAGCACCAATGCGCCCACACTGTAGATCGCCGGGTATAACCAGATACTGCTCCGAATCCTGTTCGCGATTTTCCGGATCATTTAACGCCCTCTTTCGTATGGCTCCAATACAATAATCATGCGTATCGCATGACCGTTTGTCAACGAAAAACGCCTCAGAGCGTCACCGGTCGGTCTTCACTCCCCGTAAGGGCTATCGGTCTCTCTTTCCGCCTTCCGGACTGCCTCCTCGAGGCTCATGCCCGAAAAGTCCTGCGCATGAAAGATGCGGCCGGATTTTCGATCGTCCGAAAAGACACCGAGGACGATCCCGGGTAACGCGCTCTCGGGCGCGTTGGGGGCCTTCGGCCCGCCGAGGTCGGTCCGGCACCAGCCCGGATCCGCAAGGTTGATCATCACGTCGGTCCCGTCCACGACGGAGCCCAAGTCGATCGTCAGTTTGTCGAGCGCCGCCTTGCTGGCGGAGTATCCCGCCTGCTGAGGCTCGAGGCGGATCCCGCTTGTGGTATTCACGATCCGGCCGAACCCGCTTTCGATCATTTTCGGCAAGAAGTGGTAGCAGATCCGGGTCGGCGCGATCGTGTTCATCATAAAGCTTTCGGTGAAATCACGAACCGGCGTCTTATAATACTCGTCCCGATACGCGATCTGTACGCCCGCATTGTTGAGGACGATATCGACACGCACGCCGAGTTCGTCGATCCTTTGAAGCATGACCTCCACGGCGTCCGGATCGGAAAAATCTGCCTCGACCGCATGCGCCGAAACGCCCGCCGCGCGCATCTCGGTAAGGAGTCGCGCGGTATGCTCCGCCCTCCGGCTGTGGAGGATCAAGTTACATCCGCGCTCGGCCATGAACTTTGCCGTCAAATGTCCGAGCCCCCGGGAGGAGCCGGTGATCAGTGCCCATTTGTCTTTTACATCAAACATATTCGTTCTTCCTTTCGATCCGCCGGTCAAGACCGCCAGCCAAACCCTTCCTGATTATACCGCATTTGACTGTCCCAGGTATTCATAAACACCTTAAAATAGCCTATTTCCTCTGAACTATCCATCATACCGGCGCTATATTCAACCCTTTTTACGCTATCGTTATATGAGTGAGGAAACCACGAGGATCTTCTAATATAGACGTATCCCGCCAGAGGATCGAGATGTACCGTCGAGTTTATCGGATTCTCATCATCAATCATATACCGGTTCCCGTGCCCGTCGTCATCGATCAACGTCGAGCAGATAAAGACCCACTGACGGCATCCTTGTTTTTTGACCGCGTAGTCAACACATACGACATCCCAAACCGAACGATCCTCCGACAGGATCGTTCGATCCCCGTACCTTATTGCGATAGGCCGTTGCTCAAAAATGCGGCCGCTTATATCCTCGGTATAAATGTATACCCGGCTGGTTCTCTCCGGATCCGCCGGAGGAAAAGCCGATTCGGGAATGAGAATACTGTCCCACCCGCCGTGACGGGAACCGTCTAATATCGAAAAACAAACGACTTGAAGAACCGTTTGATCTTCTTGACGACAGAGAAAAGAAGATGCGTCGATTCCGTCACCTTGAAAGAATGTAGACAGCCAACGATAATCTTTATGCTCGATAGAAGTGTTTATGCTCCCGGTTTCCTCAGCCGGCAGTAATTGAAGGATTTCCTGAATATATGGATCCACATCAGCAAGGACCCGTTCAGAATCCGCTACTTCATTTTCTATTTCGGTTTCGCTCCGGTTCTCCCGGATCACGCGTTCTCCATACCAGAATGATCGAGGCAAAATAAACAATACCCCACCGATCAGGAATGGCAGAAGCACGTATACGATACCGGAGATCCAGAAACCAACCCAAACCTTTTTCCCCGGATCAATCACACCATACCCGAGTTGTCGCCCGAGAAGGATACCGCGAACACGGATCAGCCGAAGAAGGATCACAGAAAGCAGGATGATGAAAGGAAGAAGCGCAAAGAGTCCGGCTCCGGGAATCAAGATACTTGACATTGCCACAATGTGAGCAATTAAATATAGGCCGCCGATTTTCCGGATCTTTTCCGTTTCGCGGTCGACCGGGGAATCCTTTGACCCTATATCCGATGAAGCGGCCGGTCTTGAAATCAACTCCGCAAGTCCCCTTCCGAGATAGGACAGCAGTACGAATAAAAATAAGCCTCCGATCAACCCGAAAACGTTCGTAATCCATTCCTCTTCGGAACCAAAATAAAATAGAGGCGAGTTCCATATGACATTCGCCAGAAGAGTATATGTGATCATGATAATCGAAGCGATCCATGCCTTTTTGAAATTGCGGTTGATCTTTCTTAACTGAAAAACTCCGGCAAAAAGAAAACACAGACCGATCGCGGTCGTGATCGCAGAAAGCGGCCCGATATCTAAATTAAAAAACTGGAGAAACAGACCAAGGATGATTTGGGTCAATGAATTTTTCATATCGATATACGGAATCCTTCGATGCAGGTGAGACAGTTGTTCGCGAACCTGTTCTCGCTCACCCATATCTTCGACTGCTTTTTTCTCGGCAACTTCCCGGTCATATCCGGAGCCTAAATAGTCGCTGATCCTGTTTTCGAGATGGTCCAGAAATTCAGAACGCACCTCTTCCATCGTCTCCCGGGCGGGAATGCCGCCGCAAATATCATTTAAGTATTCATCCGCCAAATTCTCAGACATAAAGGAGTACTGTCCCTTCTGTCACCCGTGCGACGGCTGAAGAAAAACCTTTCCACTCCTCTTTCTTTCGTAGAAGCTCCTTGCGGCCCTTGTCGGTCATCCGATAATACTTTCGTTTGCGCGCCGATTCGCTCTCATCCCAATAGCTGACCAGATATTTTTCCTTCTCAAGCGAGTGCAGGATCGGGTAAAGCGTTCCCTCGTTCAGGGTAAAAACCTTCTCCGAACGAAGTTCTATGTCCCGGATGATCTCATAGCCGTACATATCTTTTCTCTCGATTACACTGAGAACCAGCAGCGAAGTGCTTCCCTTCACAAGTTCTTTACTGATACGCATAAAACTCCCTCCCATACATCGTTAATCTATGCATAGATTATCAAGGTTCAAGGAGAATGTCAACGGGTTCTTTTCAAACATCGTCTGGCCTGAAAAGCAGTTATCTTTATCCGGATTCTCGATTTTCGAGAGACGGTCACAGTCTTCGGTATTATTTTCTTCGACAAAATGCGTGCCCGGATCATAAGTTCGAGTTCCGCAATCGCTAAATGAAAGTCACCAGTTCATCTGCTGCTTTTCTCTCCGTATCATGCCGGTCTGGAGACTTCACGACATCGTCGCTGTAACCGACCGCCAGGATATTGACCGGCTCCAGGGCTTCGGGCATCCCGAAGCCCTTCTTCAATACCGCCGGGTCAAATTTACAGATCCAGACGCTTCCGAGTCCGAGCTCGGTCGCCTCAAGCATCATGTGATCCGTGACGATCGAGGCGTCGATATCCGTCGCAATCTTTCCGTCATACGAACGTTTCCATGCGGCATTTTTATCCCCGCATATTACAAACACAAGCGGAGCCCCGAAGGGATTCGCGGCCTTGGAAACAATGACGAGGCCTTCTTTGTTTTGTACCGCATAGATTCGGATCGGTTGGCGGTTCGCCGCGGTCGGCGCGATGCGCCCGGCCTCCAGGATCATGTCGATCTTTTCCGGCTCAACGGCGATGTCTTTATATTTTCGAACGGAGTGACGTCTCTTGGCTAACTCGAAAAAATCCATCTCTTTACTCCCTCTTTTCACGAATAATCTTTGATCGGTCTTCAATAATTATTTTAAACAGGCGCAAACAAATTCGCAAGAAAGTACATTTCCGATCCGTGGCGCTTCAGCACTTCCAATCGATCCTCGCCGGATTCGGCTCGTTTTCGACCGAGACCGCGCGAAGGGCGTCGAGCATGCGTGCGCACTCGTCCGCGGCGAAGACCTCCAGCTCTGCCCATGTGGCCTTTGTTCCGAGCGCGTCATAAGCGACCGCCAGAGCGCCGTAAAGCGGAAGTCCGATGCAGTGTCGGGCGGAGTGGATGGTCGAGGCGCTTTGACCGATCGCCCGGACGGCGGCTTGCGCGGCCGGGCTTCTCTGTGACTCGCGGGCGGCTTCATGACACAGGAGGATCTGTGCTTTGGCTTCGGGAAGCTTGATCTCCCCGGAGAGCCATTTTCGGGCCGAGTCGAGCGCGGCCTCCGGTCGCGTATCCTGCGGATCAAACTTCTTCCAGATCGGAAGAAGGATCCCTTGGGCGTAATCGACCGCCCAATGCGCAAGTGTCGATTTACTCTGAGTCTCGATCAAACGGACCAGAGCCTGTATGTATGTGGGGTCCCAGTCACTGAGCATTTTCCGGGCGTTCGGCATGAATCGACATCACTTCCTTGCGCTAATAATGGCGTATTTCTCCGCGTTCGAAATATCTTTTTGCGAATTCATTACGCGACTTCGCTCACCGAGTCAATATCTTTAGATCATTATTTGTAGCATTTCCATCGTGCCATGGGGTGATTTTTGATACGCGCCAAGATTTCGTCTGAATCAAAAAGTAACTCCGGACGGTATTCGTTGCTTCTGAAGGCTTCGAGGAATGCCCGCTCTTTGTCCTCGATCATCAGCAAATCCTCAAGCCATAATTTGACTTGAGATTGAGCGGAAGCAAAATCGAAATTAGCTTTGCTTCGCAAAACCGGAGTAAGATCTGTTTTGATGCGTTGCTTTGTTACTCGGTCAATATTACTTAACGGGAATTCAAAGGGCGGGGATTCAGATCCTATGGCACTGTAAAACACGACACATTTTCTCAGAAGGGTTTTGTCCGATTTGTCGAGAGTGTCTTGATTCACGAGGTTATGGATATCATAAAGGTCGCGAGGTGCCGTTCTGTTGAGCAGTGCGACGATTTTGCCCGCAAATATTTCGATCGGCGCCAAACTCAAAACGGACACGCCGGCCGGTTCCCAAGCGGTTTCAAAACGCCTCCGACTTGTTTCCAGAACATGACAGCGAAGCATGTAATTGATTTCGACTTTCATGTTATCTCGCATGTCGGTAGAGTTTCTGTATTCAAATACAAAAGAATCCAGCGCGTGATAGTGTTTTGATTTGGGGCTTAATGAATAGCCGTTGGAGGTCATATATTTTTCAAGTCTGTCCGTGATTGTCGATCTTGCCGCCAGCATATCTTCGCGGGAGGAATTTTCAGAATAATCCAGGTCGATATCTACTGACAGTCTCGGCAAATCAAAGATGGTGAGATTAATTGCAGTCCCGCCCTTTAGCGCCAAGGTTTTTCCGAGCATGTTGTCATCTTCAAAATACTTGAGGACATCGGTTAATCGGCAGACCTTCTCGTAGGTGTCGCGAACGAAACCAAGTGCCTTGGCCTGTTTTCCCAGTACCATTTTGTTCCGGTCAGACAATTCAATCGCCCCCTTTATTAACGATTGCCAGAATGTTCCCGGGCGCGAAAAGCCTCCATTCCTTATGAAGGATGAAGTCTCTCGAAAAGGAGTCTTTTTCGGAATACAGGTACTTCTTTGTCGTCGGAATCCTGCTCTGACAATAATCGAAAAATGACTTTTCAAGTCCCAGTTGTTCCGAGAAATGCATCAAGATAAAACCTGTCCGCTGGTACAGGTGGGCCAGTCCGTATTCATCCAGATACAACGTAATCTTTTCGCTTCTCAGCGACGGTATCAAGTCCAGACAGCGAAGCAATTCTTCCAGGCCGCCGACTTTTTCAAACGCATAGATACTGTCAACGACCGTTCTTTCCGGATCGGTGATCCGAATCCCGGCATTGTTGATTACGGTTCCGGTTTCGATGCGAGGAGAAACGCGAGTATATGCGATGCCGTCATAGTTGAAATCAGAAAACCGATGGGTGGTTGTTACGTAAACCTCATAAAATACTTGATTGGCATAGCCATAGTATTCAAAAGCACTGTGAAATGAAACGCAAGCGTCTTCTGCGATATGGGTGGCGATCATAAATCGATTCGCGACCGGTTGCTTTGCTTCAAAACTGATCGCGGTATATAGGTCTCTCCGAATCCGCTCGATATACCCGGCCTTGAGATAGTCGTGTAGTAAAGAGTGCGCCGCCTGCTCGTTGCCTGTCAGAGAGACAACATCCCGCCGCGAAAAACAACCGAGTTCGAATAGCTTGTTGATATATTTCATCTTCTCCACCTCGTTCCGATTATCTCACAAAACATTCCCTAATTCAAATGTTCTGTGCAATTCCGGGAACGTTCTCTCTCGTATTTGCGCGCAACATTCCTTAGAACTCATATTGCGCACTCAATCAAAAACATAATCACGCTGTCGCGCTCACCTCGTCAATCCTCTGACTCAGCCCAATGTTTCTTCTTCATTTTTCCAAGTAGCCTCTGAATTCTAGGGCGGTTATACCGCTGGGCGATGATGCACGGGCCGTTGATGACAACCGCATACGCGAGCATGATCCAAGGAACAAACGGCGGCGTAAAGAGTCCGAATACCCAGAAAGGAAAAATCGCCAGCCAATGCGTCATCTCCGCGCGGCAGGACTCGACGAGATATTTTCGGAGGTTTTCCTCCGAGAAATTCAGAAGCCGTCGTTTGGCGTAGCCGCGCTTTTTCCATACCGTGCCGCCGTCCGGCAGAAGGTGTTTCCAGCGGCTCACGCGAAAAATCGAATCATAGATCCGACCCTGCTTTTCGAAAGAATGAGTGCGATAGATAAATCGATCCGGCGAAAAGACCCGGTCCGGCAGGAAAAGACACAATAGCGCCGCACCAACCTGAAGAATCGGCCAGACGATGAAGCACAGAACGAGCGTCCAAGTCTCCGGCAGAAATAGGATCCTCATCGTTTTTCACCGGTCGCGATATCGCGCCCTTTCCACTTGACTTTGAGTCCGAATAACTTCCGGAACGCGGAAACGATGAAGACGCCCGTCATCACGAGCATCAACACGGGGTAGAATGCTATGGTCCAAATTTGGAACCGCCCGACGCGCCTTGAAAGAAGAGCAAGGACAATGACCCACAAGACATAGAGCGCGCAGTAAATCAGAAGCCACGGCCCATTCCGCGACGCGGAAAACTTAATAATCTGGATCGGGACCGAAAGAAGCGAGGCGATCCAGAAAAAGACCGCCGCAAAAAGAACGAGCGGGATCCGTGCGGCGCCGGATGCGATGTTTTTGGTCCAGCCGTGAAGCAAATCACGAAGTCCGCCCGCGTACATGCGAAAAGAGATCGAAGGACTTCCGATAAAGAGCCGGTACGGCACGCCGACCTCCTTAAGCCGCGTGCCGAGCGCCATATCCTCGACAACACTCTGACGGACGCTTTCGTGGCCGCCGATCTTCCCGTAATCCGACCGGGAAATGAATATGACCGGTCCGTACAGTCCAATGTCGAGCGGTTTCGGTAAAGACGTCCCGTTCGCAGCGATCTGGATCAGATTGAACATCATCGAGAACTGCTCGTATAACTTTTCGGTCCGGTGGTAGGGTTGAACGGAGATCGTGCATCCCGCTTTTCGAAAAGCCTCAACAAGCGAACGGATCCCGTTCTTCCCGAGCCGCACGTCCGCGTCGAGAAACAAAAAGGTCTCGCCCTCCGCCGCGTCGGCGCCGCTTTGGCACGCCCACGTTTTTCCGGTCCAGCCTTCGGGCTTATCTTCCAACCGGATCAACTTCGCGCCGTGCTCCCGCGCGACCCTTGCCGTCCCGTCCTCCGACATGTCATCCACTACAATGATCTCCCGCACGGCCTGTGTCTGCACGCTCAGATCCCGAAGTATAAGCGCAAGGTTTTTTTCCTCGTTGCGCGCGGGAATAATAACGGAGATCGAAGGCGTTTCCGTGATTTCCCCGGTCGGATCCGGCAAAACCGGAAATCGATGAAAAAGCACGGCGGTCAGCGCCATGCCCAGAATCACAATACAAAATTCGATCACGATGACTGTCATCAATGGCTACCTCTTCATGTAGACTTTTCCCGTCGGGCTTCCGACGACCACGATCGCGTCATAATTTTCACACACAGATCCGCGTCTTCTTCCGACACTCAAGATTGAATACGAATATTTGGACCGACAAACCCATTTCTGCGTTATTCTCTTATCCGAGATCCTGAACATCCATCATCATCAGAAAATCCTCCAGTTTGATATGATGAACGGCACTTGTCGAATAATCGATATCGTCATTGGTTATGATGATCTTCCGGGAGAGATTGTCAATATCCTTAAAGGCACCGAATTCACGATCGTAAGCCTTTTCCTCCGCGATACTGTATGCAACCTGAACGTAATACTTTTTATTATCCTTTTGAGCAAGAAAATCGATCTCTTTACCGGAATTTCGATAAACGAAAAGGTTGTAATCCATAAAAACAAGTTCGTTAAATACGATGTTTTCCAGATTGTGTGTCAGATCATATCGATTGTCCGGACACCGGATCGAATTGAAAGAGACATCGGCATTATAGATTTTTTTATAGAAAGCCAACTCTCTTTTGGTCTTCGCCGAATATTGAGGGATCGATTCGATAATGTATGCTTCTTCCAGATAATCAAGATACTTCATGATCGTATTTACGGAGCACGGCTGGTGACCGGAAGCGATGGAATCATGAATCGATTTCGCTGAAAATATTCTGCTGTTCGAACGAAGTACATAATTGACCAGATTCTTAAAAAGGCTCTTTTTTCGAATCGCATATCGGTTGATGAGGTCATTAACGACGATCGTATCGTCCAGATCGTTGAGATAACGGAGTTGCGCTTCCAGTGTGTCGAACTCAAACCTTTTCGGGAAACCTCCCCAAATAAGGTAATCCGTCACGGATGCTTCTTTGTGAAGCTCCTTTGTATATTCCATAATTTCTTTATAAACAAACGGTCTTATGCGAAAAGCGACATATCGCCCACTTAACTCTCTCGCAAATTCACCGGACAGGAGTTTTGAATTCGATCCGGTTATGAAAACGGAATGTCCGTCAAGTCGTAACGTCTTGCATGCGTCCTGCCATCCGGTAAGTTCCTGGATTTCATCCAAAAACAGGTAACACTTTCCTTTTTTTCGATAAGACGCTACATACTCGATCAGTGCGTCCGCAGACACAATATTCGAGGATACACGTTTATCCTCAAAGTTAATCTTGACAATATTGTCTGTTTTTTCCCGAATTTCGCCCATAATCTGCTCAAGTATGACCGATTTGCCGCAACGACGAATCCCGGTAATGATCTTGATCAGGTCCGAGTCATAAAACGGACGGATTTTTCGGATATAGTGCTCTCTTTGGATCATCTCAACTACCTCAAGATGATTATAGTGAAAACTTTTTCGTATGTCAAAATAGATTTCAGCAGCATCTAAAACTATTGGGTTTTTTGTATAAGTTTTCAGCAGAAGTCAATCCCTTTGTATTCACTGCTCAGGTGTACCTTCGCCGATGTGATGCACCATGTTCAATATCATTCCTCAAGAACATCGATCCGTCCCGTCACAGGATCCATTAAATATCCGGAACAATCGACATCTCCGGGGATCAACGGATGGGTTTTAATGATTTCCAGTGTCTCCCGGACGGAATCCGCAGGGTCCTCGAATCCTTTCAGCCACTCATCTATATTCACATCAGAGTGCTCGATCCGCTCCAAGTCTTCATGGGTCACGCCGCGCAAGAGCATTTTCTCAATCATCGATTTGGGATCAACGTTTTGCACCCCGCAATCATAGTGGCCAATAACCATGCCCGCGTTTGCTGTCCCGCCTTATTTCGATTTTCTGTACAAAAGATTATTCACCTGTTCGGTAATAAATATATCTCGGCGTACCTTTTCGTAAAGCCGGTCTTGGACTCATACACAATCACCATATTCGTTCGCTCCCTTCTCTCTGATCCCCCGCATGATCGGATTCCTTTTGTATGATACAAGATGGAAGAGCTTTCGTGGCAATCGCAAATCGCTCTCTTTTTTTCTTACCCGAGATCGATCCGAATATATCCGAACAAATCTCCGACTTGAACGGGAACCATCCCGTTGGCCGAAACGGTGATGTAATTCGGACTGATCGGCGGCATCAATTCTTTTCCGTCGGAGGATAGGATCCCGTACCCTGCCGAGTCGGTGTTGCTATCATATACCAGCGTCATCACAAGCTCCCGGTCGGAGTAATTGATTATCATTCCTCCCTCGTGGTCATTCGTATTCCAATCTCCGTAAACCCGTTCAAACACGGGTTCAATCCGTCGATTTCCGTCCGCATCCATCATGCCGTACTTTCCGTCCTCCCGAAAGATGAATGTATCATCCTTTGAAAAATAATGCTCCACGATGACCGGGTATTCGGAAATGACCTTCCCCTCAAGGTCCAGAATAATCGTCTTATTTTCATATGTGAATAAATAGACTTCTTTTCCGGATATCTTTTCCATAATCGGATAAATTCCCTGTGAATCGAAGACGCATTCTCCTTTTGAATTAAATAATCCGGTTACCCCGTCTTTGGTCCCGAAACTGATTCCTTCGTATGTAAATTCAAATACACCATTTTCTTCGACGGTCTCCGCATCCAGAATGCGTCCGGTTTCATCGATGTAGGCATAACTTCCGTCTTCAAACGAGACTTCCGCCCGGCCCTCAGAATTAAACATAGATGCCCACTCATATTGCGGTTTGATCACGATCTTACCTTTTGCGTTGACATAACCCATTTTTCCGTCGATCATTACCGCGGCAAGGCCGTTATCCGCAAAAACAAAACCATACTCGGCGACGGGTTCTAAGATAATATTCCCGTGCTTGTCCGCAAGACCGCATTTGTAGCGATCCTCCCCCGCCCACGTACATATCATGAATAATCCCGTTTTATTGGGATCCCACTCGGGAATGCCATATTCTTCTACTTCGTTAGGCAGTAGGATGAACGAATATTCCGGCTCAATAATTACATGTCCGAATCGATCCGCCACTCCCCATGCTCCGTTTTCAAGAAATCCAAAAAACCCGGTCGTACCGTCCGAATAATATCCTCTGATCTCTCTAAATTGAGGTAAGCAAACCCATTGGTTCGCCTCGTCGATGCGACCCCATTTCCCGTTTTTTTGTACGGGGCAACATCCGTCCTCGTCGGCCAGCCGGGCGCTATCGTACTCCGGCTCGATCACGACCTCTAATTTCGAATTAATATATCCGTATTTTCCGTTTTCGCAAAAGAGCGAAAGATTTGGGCTGTCGTCTAAAAAGACCTGCTCGACCGGCCCGAATACGGCCAAACCGCTCTCGTCAATGATCATACAAGCCACGTTTTGCGGATCACTTTCCTTATAAACGACCGCATACCCATCCTTATTGAATGCTTCCGCATAACTGTACTGCGGCTCTATCGCAAAAAGGGATAAGTCCACAGACGGAGTCGGACTCGGAGTCGGCTCCGGTGTCGGAGACGGCGAAACGGCGCTTGTTCCGGAAGCGCTCGTGCTATTTATAACATCTGTTGTGCCGGCCGTTTTGTCCGGGCTGCAAGCGGCAATGATGATCACCGAAACAATGGTAATGAGCAGAAAAATAACACTTCGAAACGATGTGAAATGCTTCATATAAACCTCCGTAATTGATCCGGTATTCGTGCTCGCGATTCATTTGCAAACACGTAAACAAGCACACAGCAAAAGTGTTCGAGCCTTGACTCTCCGTTATTTCAAGAAGAATGGATCCACCGAAATCATTGTATTACGTTTTGTAGTTAAATGCAAGCACTTCGACGCTTCACTTTATTCCGTGAAACACGGGAAAAGCGACAGCCTTTTCGCGAGGATACTGCCGAATCTCTGTTTTCGCGCTCCCCGTACTCCGGCTCATAGTCGAGGAAAAGAAATACGTAACGGCTAAAAACGTTTGATAATATAAAATTTTTGTCATCCCTCGTTCCTTTCTGCTTTCATTTACCGACCGGTCCCTCTTCTAATCCGTGTTGATGGTCGATTGCTGAAGCGCATAGCTGCTGGTCGGAAGGCTATACCCTTTCCGCGTACAGTACACCGGGTTTCCGGTGTTGGGGTCGCGCATGATGTACACGTGAAGGTAATCCCGAACCACCGATCCGTATCCGATATAGATCGGCGTATCTACATTTCCCAAATGGGTGATGGCCGGCGCCGCGGCGATCTCCGGCGCCGGCACGGAGGATAATAGGATCCCCAAGAAAAGGAGAACGGCGAGTGCGGTCTTTAGTGTCTTTTTTTGCGTTGATTTCACGGGCGTGCCTCCTATTTTAATTGCGTGTGTCTCCCCCACCTTGTTTGTCGCTTGTTCTTTTTATTTGAAGCGCCGATCCCGGCGCGGATTTGTGGATCAGTCGTACCAGCCTTGTTCAATCTGATATGCCAGTCCTTCCGGGTCTGTACACGAGATATAAATATAGTATTCGACCCGATTCCCCCACGGCGCCGGATACGTGGTCTTGGCGATCCCGACCCCGAATTCGGTAAACTCGGCGTTGGTGGCCATGGATGCGACATGGTTTACGATCATGTCGCGAACCTCACCGCGAATACAGTCTTCGATATCGTCAAAATACTGCGGTCCGTCGTAGTGGTAGGTACACGTCCAAAACCCGCCCATCTGCTCATAAATTGCTGCCGCCGCTTCCAGCGAACCGTTGTACCCGTAATGACCTACCGTGTACGTGAGCGCACGTTTCTTGCATCGCGCGTCCAGTTCGGGCGCGAAGTTCGTCGAAAGCCCGTTTGCGGAACGGACCGATGTGATGACGCTTTTCGCGATGGATGTTGCCTGGCTTGCAGAGATCCCTGCCGGCGTGGGCGTCGGTGTGGGCGTCGGCGTCGCATTCGGATCCGGCGTCGGCGTGGGCGTCGGCGCGGTGTCCGAAACCACCGACGGGCTCACATAGGTGCTGTCTTCCAGTCGATACCAGTTATTGGCCGTGCGCGCCACGACCGAAAGCGCGGTGCCTGCCGATACCGTGCGCACGATGCTATAACTCGTGCCCGGGCCACTGCGGATGTTTGCATTGACCTTGGCATATACGACCTTGCTTTCCGGGGTCTCCTCGATCGAAGGTGTCGGCGTCGGGGTACCCGGTACCTTGGTCGGCGCGGCCGTTTCCGTCGGCTCCGTTGTTTCGGTCGACTCGGACGTCTCAGAGGTGGTCTCGGTCGCGATGGTCGTTTCTTCGGTCGTCGTTTCCGACGTGGGCGCGGCCGTGGTTTCGGTTTCGGTTTCGGTCGTCGTCTCGACGGATGATCCGGTAATGATTGCTGTCGTTCCCGTGTCGGTCGAAGGATCGATTTTTCCCTGACATGCTTGCGCACCGCCGGCCACCATGGCGACCGCGACGATCAAGCTAAGAATTCTTCCCTTCATGGCACTCATTTTCTATCTCCTTGTTATGATCGCTGAAATCCACACTACTCTTTTTCTCAACGGTCGGTGCGGCGCTTATTCTTTTGTGTATTGCCATACAGTCTTAGTCGTCTTTCAGCCCCAAAAACTGCGAAATTCTCCGCTAATCGGTTCCGCTCTGCCCTTCTCGCCCGTCTCCATTTCCGAAAGAAGCCGTTGGGCAATCTCGCGGGACACCGTTTCATTCAAGACACATGCTACACCCAGCCAAGCGAACAAGACCAACCACGCCTCATCCTCAGGCAAATTCGACCGAACCCATCGGATCGCTTTGGAATAAGTAAGGAGCGTGATTCGCTCACCGGCCGCACCGTCCAAGGCACAATCTGTGTCCGCGCCGCCAACTGTGTGCAGAAAGAGTTGATTGGTATAAGTGCGATATAGCGACTCTGTGACATCACCGCGCCCTTCGGTTCCCGAAACAACAGCGGATGTGAGCCGCTGTGCTGTTTGTGTATCACAAATCACATCTCGGATTATTACTCTCACCGTAACACCCTTCGTTATCAATCCGAAAAACAATTTCGCTGCAGCCTGTTTATCCGACATGCATTTTCAATTCACACTTTTTTGTTTTTTTATTATACCATTATTTTATGTAATATTAAAGTCTTGACTTTTCCCCGCGAATAATCTTATTAGCGGCCGGATCGCCATTCCGAAAGCATCCAGTCTCCCTATCCTTCGTTTCGTTCAGCGTATCCAGACAATTCTTAACTCATTTTTCACATTCTCCGGACAAATACTCCCGGAGGATTGGCTACACACGTGTGATTTCGATTGGCAGGATACGCTGTGAATCAGCCATGCGGAACAATGACCTGCCGTCACAGACCTTTTCGATAATCCATGGATTCGGATCGGGCTTCCCACGAAGGGTAAACGTCTGTCTTCCAGGTATAGATCCAATTCTTGCCTTTGAGTTCATAGCCGATTTTTTCATAGAACGGCTGCTCGCCGCCGGTCATTCCATTGCATTCGGGGTGCACGGCATGAAGCCTCTTGAAAGCCTCGTTTAAGATCTTTGTGCCGAGCTTTTTCCTTCGCTCCCACCACACAACACCCAGAGGCTCCAGCTCACAGTAGGGCATGCCTGCCCGATACCACAGGATGGCCATCGCGACCGGCCGGCCCCAGGGGTCGAGGATGCAAAGATCAAAGTTGGGGTTATAGGATTTCATTTTGCGCAAATCATGGAAAGCGCCCTCGGCATCCGGTCTGCGGTCCAGGCTGTAGTTAAACGAAGCCATATGGGTGTTGGAAAGAAAAAAGGCCGGTGTCTCATTGCCGTCCGCATAGCGGTAACCGGGCGGAAGATCCGTGTCCAGATCCGTCGTGTCGATCATTTTGAGGGGAGTCGATTCGCTCCAATCCTCTCGGATAAAGCCGTGCGCTTCCGCTTTTTTCAAGAGCACCGTATTCCATTCGGGGACCCGCAGTTTTACAAAACGCGTCGTGCCGTTTTCTTCGACCTGCGACATGCCGGTCTGCGCAAAGAAAATCATATTCTCGATCAGCTCTTCGTTCTGAGCGTCTTCTTTACTGTCGAAAAGAAAGAATGCGTCGCCCTCCGCACTGACCTCATTGATCGCGCAGGCGACCATTTTTCCGTCTTTTCGAAAAACACCGGCACCCCGCTCCAACGCCCCAGGAACCCCGGTGAAACGCGGATGCAGTCCCATACAGAATTCAAATCGGTTCAGCCCGAAAACCGGATATTCCCAGCTGTAGGATCGAAGGATCATCTCCTCGACCTCATCAAAATCCTTGGGATCATAGTATGAAAATTCGTATTTCATTTTTGCTCCTTACGCTACAGCCACTTAATAAACGCGGTCTTATCGCAACTGTTAAATCCGCAGTTCTCGTAAAAACGCAGGGTCGCCTCATCTTTTCGCCCCGTCAAAAGCATCACCTTATAACAATTTTTCTCCGTCGCGAGCTCGACCGCCCTTCGGATCAGCGCACGCGCGTAGCCTTTTTTCCGGCTGTCCGCGCGCGTGATGACGTTTTCGATCAGGGCGTAGGGGCGTAGTCCGCGCGTCAGATTCTTAATTACAATCAGACAGAGGCTCGAAACGACCCGGCCGTCCTCGGTAAGCAACAGTACATGATAGTCTTCATCCGCGAGGATCCCGTTCCAGACCCGGAGCAATGCGTCCTTTTCGGGCGGGACGTCGCCCGGCTGAAGTTCGGCCATCAGCCCGGAAAGTGCGGCCAAATCGTCAAATACGGCTTCCCGAATCTCCATCCCAAATCCTCCCCATTTCAGCCATCGCGATTCGCACATGAGCATATTATAGCGCAATTTGAGATCGACTTGCTCGAAAAAGGCTACGCCCGGCAGCCAAAATGTCATCAACCCTTGCTTGTCCGAACCCGTCTTCATTCGGTATATTGAATGCATACGAAGGGGGGCGATCCAATGCTTTTTTCCGAAAAACTGCAACTGCTGAGAAAGAGCAAGGGATGGACTCAGGAGGATCTGGCCGCCGGGCTGAATCTTGCCCGACAAACCATTACCAAATGGGAGTCCGGTGCGGGGTTTCCGGACATCGCGAATTTGATCGCGCTCAGCGAGCTTTTCCTGGTGACCGTTGATTATTTGGTTAAAGATGACACGTGTCGGCTAAAGCCGCGGATGATCGATCCGGACCGGCCGGAATTCGTCCCTTTCCTCTTAAAGGCGAAGAAAGCCACCTACTCGGGAAAAGGACCGGAATGCGAGAGTTCCCGGCCGGCATCGCATGACCTTCGGTTTTCCGAAGGGGATTATCTTTATATCGACACGTATCTCGGCGGCGAGCGGTTTTCGGGCGAAGAGGCGGTCTGGTATAAAGGCGATCCGATTTTCGCGATGAACTATTCGGGCCGGGTTCTGGATGACCGGTTCAGCGGGGACTTTTTGAAAGCGGCGCTGAGCGCGGTACCCGAGCATATGCCTTTTCGCGGACCGGAGTTCTTCTCGGAGGGCGATTATCGGTTTCGCTGCTTCGTAAGCGGCGATGCGGATTGGTTTCAGGGATACGAGGAGATCTTCTTCGGGGAGCTTCGGGTGTATGAGTGTTTCTTTCACGGCGGCACCGTGAAATGATCGTTTATTTCCGTACCCTCTTACGATAGAATGTTATCGTACCACTATGCAGTTTTGATATCCGGGCGAGGCGGGAATCATTGATGAAGACGATCGGAAATATTCTTTGGGTCATTTTCGGCGGCGCGATCCTTTCGCTGCTGTGGGCGATTGCCGGGCTTCTTTGCTTCATCTCGATCATCGGCATTCCCGTCGGAATCCAGTGCATGAAGTTCGCCGGATTGATCCTGTGGCCGTTCGGACGCGCAATCGAATTCTCCGGAGGGGTCGGAAGTTTCCTTCTGAATTTTATATGGATTATCCTGTTCGGATGGGAGCTCGCAAGCGCGGCTTTCGTGATCGGCCTGATCTGGTGTATTACGATCGTCGGGATCCCCTTCGGACTCCAGTTTATTAAATTCGCTCAACTCGCGATCATGCCCTTCGGCGCGAAAATCGTGAAGGCGTGAGCGGAACTCCGGATCAGATCCATTTCCCCGACAGGATAAAATACAATATCACGATCACTCCGAGCGCGATCCGGTACCAACCGAACAGCTTGAAGTCGTGCTTTTTGATGTAATTCATCAGGAACTTGATCACCAGAAGCGATACGACAAAGGCGACCAGCATGCCGACCAGAAGCGTAATGATTTCCGCACCGGTGAAATCAAAACCGAACTTCATCAGTTTTAAAGCGCTCCAGCCGAACATGACCGGGACGGCGAGGAAGAAGGAAAACTCCGCCGCCGCGACGCGCGACACGCCGATCAGCAAGGCGCCGACGATCGTCGCACCGGACCGCGAAGTCCCGGGCACGATCGAAAGCACCTGAAAAAGTCCGATCATCAGAGCGGTAAAGAACGTGATATCCGTGACCTTTTCGGTTTGAACCGCGCGGTTCTTGTTCCAAAGCTCGATCAGAATGAACGCGATCCCGTAGAAAATAAGTGCGGCGGCGATCACGACCGGCCGATGCAGATGCTTTTCGATCACATCGTCGAAAAGCAGTGTGATGACCGCTCCGGGAATACAGGCGATGACCACCTTGACCCACAAGAGCATCGTGTCCTTTTCGACCGTCGGCTTCTTGTCCTTCATGCGAAACGGCCACATTTTCCTGAAAAACGTCGTCACGACCGCGAGGATCGCGCCCAGCTGGATCACGACAAAAAACATTTCCTTGAACGCCTCGCTCATCTCAATCCGCAGAAACTCGTCGACCAGAAGCATGTGCCCGGTACTGCTGATCGGAAGCCATTCCGTTACGCCCTCGACGATTCCGAGAAAAATGATTTTCAATAATTCAATGAAATGAATCGGCATGATTCCTTCTCCCTTTACCGAACGGTCGGCGACCGTACGCAGTCGAATGTTTCTCCTTTACGCGCGATTTGAACTCACGAAACAGCCTTGCTCGCGACGGTTCTATTATCCCCTTCCGCTCCGCACGAAGCAAGCATGATTTTGGCATTCTTCTCAAAATACGATACAATGAGTCCTAATTCTTTCCGCCCTGGATTTCGGTAAACACCATGAAATGGATGAAACGCATTCTCGGAAAAATCATTCACGCGATTGCCGTAGCGCACCGCTTTATACTGAGCGGTCTGGTTCATGTCATCGAGACCGGAGTCCTTCTTGCGAAAAGTTTTATCAAAGGGTGTCTTTTGCTTTTCAGCATGGGGGGTTGTCTGGTCGTTTTTTTGCTCATCGGACCGATCGGCGCTTGGATTTTTTCGCACCCGATCATCCTTGTCATCCTTGTTTTAATTGTCTTCTTTCCCGTCCTCGGGGCAATTTTTGTCGGTTATCTCAACGATTTTAAAGAAGTCAGCACACGATATCTGTTCGGCCTTTCGGAATACCTTATGCGTCCGGATATGAATCAGCGCCGTTCGTATTCCTATCACAGGCAGGCCTATCGAACCGAAAAAGCGGAAGAGGCCCGCCGGGCACGCGAGCGCCGCGAGTGGCAGCAGAGAATGTGGGAGGAACGATTCCGTCGCTGGCAGGGCGGGTTCGGTCAGAATACCGCGCAGGGTTACGGCGCATACGGCGCGTCCGGTTCCGCTCCGGGCAATCCTTATGTGGATTTTAAAGTAAAATACGAAAAAAGCTGCGATGCGCTCGGTGTTCCGGTCTCCGCCGATCCGAGCCGAATCAAGCTTGCCTATCGAAAAAAAGCCAAGCAATTCCATCCGGACGTAAACAAGGATTCGGGAGCGACGGCTAAATTTCAGGAAATAAACGAAGCTTATGAGTTTTTAAACGAAGACAATATCCAAAGATATCGAAACCTCCGTCACGGATGAGGCCCGATTCTTCCGGAAAAATGCCGGCCGCCGCTTTTGCGACGACCGGTCTTGTTTACCTCTGTTCCTTGTTACCGCTTCGCGGTCTCAAAAAAACACCGATCAGAACGGACACGAGAACGATATAGGAAGATATGACGAAAAGCACCGAAAATATGTCCGTTAAAGCAAATATCCCCGATAAAACGGCGAAAAACAACATCGCGTACAGGTTCATCATAAGGGAAATGACGGAGTGAACGGTCGATCGGCCCGCGTTCTCTATTTTCTGTTGAATATAATCCTCAATCAATACCTCCGCCGCTGCCATCGCCATAAAGTACATCGCATAAAGTAAAATAGCGATCACCGACCGCAGAAGCGCAAACGAAAGAAGTGCGCCCGCCGCGAAAATGCAAATGATGACAACCGGAAGAATTGATCCTTCGTTTCTTCGAAACCTCCGCCTCATATAGGGGGCCAGAAATGAGCCGAGTGCTTCCAGAACAAATCGCGCGGTTCCCCAAAGTGCGATAAACAAAACGCCCGGCATATAATGGGAAGCGACCTCCGGATCATATTCGTCCAGGATTCCGTATACCCCGACCACCAGGATGGAAAGAAGAACCGGAAGCAGTATGGTTTTCGAGCGAAAAAGAAACAGCATGCTCTTTTTTAGAACGGACCATCCGTTCTCGGCCACGGTCTTCCCCTTCTTTTGACCGTCTCGATCCAGATTCACCTCGCGAATCCGGATTATGCTGAAAACCGCAATGACCAGAGAGATTATCGAAACAAAAAGGACGGCGCCAAATCCGAGATACTGTGTAATAAATCCGCCCGAGATCATCGTAATCGCAAGAGAGATGCGTGCGATTGTCTCACCGCGCGAATAGACAAAATCAAAATGATCCGCTTTTCCTTCTTGCTTCAGCGAATCAAAAAGCAACGCCTCCAAGGCTCCGGAAATCATCGCTTCACTGATTCCCCAGAAAACAAAGCCCAACGCAAACAGAAAGACCCCGTCCGCAAATATCCAAACGGCAAAGCAGGCGGCATGGAAAGCCGTCCCGATGATAATCAGGCTCTTACGACTCCAAATATCCGCGAGCAATCCCGACGGAATCTCGAGCAGGACCAACGGCACGGACCAAATCATGAAAAGAATCGAAATCTCGGACAAGGAAAGGCCTTTGTCCGAAAATAAAATCAGATACACCGGGTAAACCGGTACAAGATGAGTGAAAAACCGATAGATATAAAACTGTCTCGGTGTCATAACCATTACCTCCGATTTAAAAAACAGACACAAAAACTGCGCAACCGAAACGGTTACGTATTCGGAGGTGCCCGGGCACGTTCGGGTTATTGACCCGTATCAAAAAAAGTAATTTTTCTCACTTCAAATACGCTCTCTTCCATGCTTTGTCATTGCATTTTACCATAATTCACCGCCAATAATATGAAACGACCCTCCCATTGGCGGGATGGCCGTTCGAAATCGGATTTCAGGCATTTAACCGGTCCGCATTTCCATTATTTCTTCTTGACCGGGATCCAAATCTCGGTGTAGTAATTCTCATCCTGCAATCCCTTCGGGTACTTGGTCGGATCGTCATACATCTCGACGTTGTAGCCGGCGGCAATCTCGTATTCCTTACAGTTCGGCAGCCACTCCGAAAAAATCTGATGGTTGACGGTCTGGATCGCGTCGGGCATCGCACCCTTGCAAGGGAAAACCGCCCAGGTGTGCTTCGGGATCGTCCGCGTGACGAAGCCCTCCGGCACCTCGGAAGCGGGGTTATAGTTATCCGCGATCAGGTACTCGAACTCGTCGGTGCCCATGCTCTCGTCGATGCAGATGCCGTACATTCCGCAGACGATCTTACCCTTCCCGCTCTGGTGATGCTCCGACCAGAAGGCCGGAATCTCGGTTTTCGAGCCGTCATACTTGAACCTTTTCGATGCGCCCAGGACGGTGAACGCGTCCTTTTCCATTACTCTGTAATCCATGATAAAACCACCTTTCAATATGAATTCGATCTTCAGAGGAGCAAAGGATTTCATCATCGCTCCTTCCTTTCGTATGGCGGTGGGCGTGAACCCGTGGAATCTCGTGAAGGCTTTGGTAAAGCTGTCCGGAGAATCATATCCGTACTTTACGGCGATGTCGATGATTTTATTGTCCGTCATACAGAGCTCGCTGCCGGCAAGCGTGAGTCTTCTTAACCGGATGTATTCACCGACGGTAAACCCGCACAGCATCGAGAAGCCCTTCTGGAAATAAAACGGAGAAAGGAACACCCGTCCCGCAATCTGCTCCATACTCAGCTCCTCAGTGATATGATCCTCAATATAGCGGATCGCTTCTCCGATGCTTTCGATCCATCCCAAGGTCCATTCCCCCTTCCATGAAACCAGAATAACGCTTTACGCTTCAGCGAACCCGACAAATCGTGCGATGATTTGTCCGGCCGCTTATTTCTTCGGAGCGATGACCGCTCCGAGAGGATTGTACCATCAATCAAGGATATGCCGCATCCCCGATTGAATCTCCGGAAATGCGGCATATGCGGCAAATGCCGATGAGGATCAGAGGACATGCCGGAACGGTTTTCTCAACCTCCCCAAGAGCAAAGGAACAATTCCTCTTGCGGGACCCCGCCGAATGTGCAATCCCAATCATGGGGTTCCTGTTCAAAGGCGATTCGATATTCGCTACCGTCAGCCAATACAAAATACAGGGTTCCGGAATCTCCGACTTCTTTTTCATTCCAGATGTAGTATTTCGGGAAAACCGCGATGCCGGCGGGGATTACGGCATCTTCATATCCGCTCGCGGTCATTTTTTCGACGGGCACCTCTTGAAGCGTGTAACTGAAATAGCCCGGGACCGCTTCACCGTTCTCTTCCGCCACTAATGCGGCCAGCCACCAGTGCTCCCGGACGGACGGGTCCGTCTTCACTCTTTTCCCGTCAAAGACCAAAGGCGTTCGCATTGTTCCGAGGTTACCAAAAATGAAGCTTCCGTATTCCTCATACATCTGTCCGTCTTCATAAGTAAAAACCCCGTAGGTTTCCGTATGAGTCACGATCGTATTTTTATCGTAAGCGTATACAAAAATTGAATAATCGCAACTGCAGGTGTCAAAACAATCAATCAGCGCGTATCGCCCGGTCTTTTCATCTTCAAAAAGCATTACGGAATCGGTAAGACCGCCATACTCCTCACTTTGATCACGCGCAAAACGGTCCGTGATGTCCGTCTTTGTCCCGGTCGCCCCGTCCGTAAACCAGACCTTCTGTTCCCATGTCCTCTCCGCGCTCGCGCATTCGCGCATGATCGTGTCGGTTTTTCCGTCACCGTTCCAGTCGACGTTAATGATGATATTCTGCGGCGCTATGGAAGGATCCAATGGAGTGTCCGGAAGAAGCTCATAATTCTCGACTACTTTCGGTACGCCTTCAAAATAATCGTAGTAGTACTCCATACCCCCCAAAAATTCTTCAACCGGTTTTCCGTTATAAATCGGCTCCCCGGTTTTCGAAGCGCTTTGCTCGAAAAACACGCACCGGTCATCGGGAAGGATAAAAAGTGTCTTTCCCGGATACAAATTCAAATTCAGATCCGGCCGGAGTTCATTGAGATCCGCCATCACCGTCCCTGCGGGCAATATCACCTCGGCGAACTCGTTATGTGCCTGAAGACCATCGCGAATGCTGTTATCGAAAATGAATGCTTTTTCCTCATGAGGCAGGTAGTAACAGCTGAATACATTAAAATACGGCTCATACTCATCGAAAACGATCTTCTCGGTCGAGATCGTTACGGTCGTTTCGGTCGGCGCCGGCGTCGTTTCCGTCGTTTCCACCGCCGCTTCCGTTAACGCCGGAGTCGTTGAATCTTTTGATGAACTCCGGATATCAACGTCACACGACGCAAAAACAAGCATCACAGCCATCAGGACAAGTATAAGAACCGCATTTTTCTTTTTCATGGAAACCTCCTGCGAAGTCGGATTGTAGTGGTATGTACAACGTGCTTCTATTTACTATAATACATAGTTATTACAATTTGTAAATATATTTACGCCAACTCATCCACTTTTTTCAATTGCTTCGCTCGGCGCGGCTGCATACAACGCCACGCGTTCACGCGAATCGACGGATCGACGGCATGAGAAACAGTATGTAAGCGAAAAATCGATAAAGGGGTTACCTAGGTTTGAACAATATCCACCCGTCCCGTAAGCGGATCCATCAAATACCCCGAGCAATCCATCCCCTCCGGTACGAGCGGATGTTTTTTGATGATTTCCAGTGTTTCCCGGACCGATTCGGCCGGATCCCGAAACCCCTTGAGCCACTCGTTGATATCCACATTATTTTGCTTGAGCTGATCGAAGGCTTCCGGCTTCACGCCACGTTCCAGCATTTTTTCGACCATAGATCCGGCACTGACGGCTTGCATCCCGCAATCATAGTGTCCGATTACCCAGATTTCACGGACGCCCAGCTCATAAATACAAATCAACAGACTGCGCATGACGCTCCCGAACGGATGCTTGATCAAAGCCCCGGCATTCTTAATGATTTTTGCGTCTCCGTTTCGAATGTTCAGTGCGGCCGGAAGAAGCGCGGAAAGACGCGTATCCATACAGGTCAGTATCGCGACTTTTCGATCGGGATACTTGGTTGTGGTAAAACACTCGTATTCCTTGTTTTCAACAAATTTTTCGTTGAACAACAACATCTCTTCCCGATACGTCATGGCGGCCTCCCCGAATCTGAATTTTTATAAGTGACGATTTTAATCGTGCATATTTTCAACGATTATCCCATCGGAGCATCCATTTGTCCAATGAAATATTAGCGGAAACAGACGAAGCAAATTTTACAAGCGGCGGGCTTTAAACCTGACCCGATCAAATCTATGTGTTGTCCCCCGGAGAATGCGAACGATTCGCCTTACCCGCAAAACACCATCTGTGAAAGAATATCGGAATGAAGCAGCATTCCTTTTGTCTCGATGACATGGATGACATCTATATATTTTTCGGCACCCGGAATCATACTTCCCAGGATATTTTCGCGGGAACGGATGATACCGGGCTGAAAAAGCACCCCTTCCCGTCCGTCGAATATCGCCGCGTAGAAAATCCCGGTCTCGACAAGATCCTGGAAAAAATGGCTCCCGTACGAAAGCTCGGGGACAAAGCCTTCCTCGGGAGATGAAACCTCACAGATTGCCGTCATTCTGTTGATCTCCGAAAAGCGTACCGGAACCCCTAACGAGGGCGTCGTCGTGCCCCAACGCCCCGGTCCGATCAGGATCACTTTCTTCCCGTCCATTCTTGTGTTCAACACACCGATTTCCCGGGCAATCTCATACTTTTCCCGCTCCGAAAGAGCAGAGTAAGCGCTCGTTTCAATATAAATTACATATTCGATTTCCAGATGAGTATTCCCGCCCATGAAATGTCCGCGGGACTCAAATATTATGTCTTTGCGGTCCGTTTTTGACTTTTCGGTCGAGTGCCCGAGTCCTCTCGTCTGAAGCGGTCGGCACTGGAGAAGATTGACCGCATATGCGCCGTCATCGGTAAAATTGGCCGTAAATTCGATGTCCACGGGGTATTGGTATGTTTCGGACAAGATTGAGAGCATCTCCCGCATCGAAGACGGAAAATCGGTCTCCTCCAAGAGTTTTCGGAAATCGAAGATTCGCGGTGTTCCGCGATAGGCAATACCCCGTTCCCTGTACCTCCGGATGGTGTCGTAATCGATCGAACCGAACAGATCCGGGTCTGCCTTGATCTCACCGTTGAAAAGCAGGTCCAGATGAACGTCGGTCAGCGCATTTTCCCGGAACGAGATCACGTCCGCCTTGTGTTGAGAATACAATTTTCGATCCTCGTGCTCCATCGGAGACATGCGTTCCGGTCGATCGAGCGTCACAATTCTCGCGTAATCGCTTCCCGACCGGTCAACCGCCCGCGTCCCGAGTCCGCAAACCAATCGAAGCATCCCCGCGGTCATGTCGATATCCGGATCCCAGACGTACAGGTTGGACGAGTTCCCGACTCCGGCGACGTGCGGGAAAAAATATTCCCCGTGCCGGTCCCCGGAAACGCGTTGAACCAGGATCGCCATCTGTTCATCCCGGTCAAACAGCCCCCGGTTCATCCGATACTCCAGTGCATCCTCATTCATGGTGCTGGCGTAGATCGATCGAACCGCCTGCTCAAACGCTTCGTACCGTTCCTCCGGTGTTCCCTGATTGGCGCAAAAGACGCTCTCGTATTTCCCCGCGAACGCATTACCGAAATTATCCTCCAGAAGCGAACTGGACCGGACGATAATCGGCGATTGCCCGAAATGCTCCAAAAGCTGATAGAACTGCTCGCGGATATCTTTCGGAAAAGTTCCCCGCAAGAGTTTTTCGCGAAGTTCCGGGGCATATTGATAATATCCTTCCCCGGTCTTCTGCCGGATCCGAAGCCTCCACCAGCCGTTCGCAACAATATACGTATAGAAAATATCCGCCCCGAGATAGAAGGAGTCGTGCGACTCCATGACGAAGTTTAATCGATCCCGGCTCTCGCGTTTCAGAATCGCGCGCGCCAGAAGCATCCCGACACTTTTCCCTCCGATCAGGCCGGTTCCGATGACCCGGGATGCGACATCCACCAAATCCCCGAGCGAAAAATACCGTTCACACAGCGATAAAATGCGCGAGTCTGACCCGATCAGCATCCGCATCAGAAGCATCCTGACCTCTACCTGATCCTCTTTTGAATCGGCGAGCGCTTCGTCTGCTTTTCGCAAAGCATCGTGCCAATAGTCCGGGCGATCTCCGGATCTCACTATATTTCCGAAGAGCTCCACCGCTTCGGAGCTTGCCGTAATGCATACCGCTTCGTCGCCCTGGATCCGGTGCGGGAGAAACATTGTCGGCGAATACCTTTCCCAGACTTTGAGCGGATGAACATACAACTTATCTTTCACGCGGTAAAGATCCAGGAGCAGTTGCGTGGTCTCCCGAATCCCCGCCACGGTGCTGAACGTGTGTGCATTTCTTGTTATCGCAAAATAGGCAAGCGTATCCAATTCGAAAAGATACGGGCACGTCACCTTGAAAAAATTCCCGATCATCAGATCCGAGTGCCAGTATCGGAGAAGATCCGTCAAACAGTCGAAAACGTAGAAGGCGCGCACACCCGCTTCCCGAATGATGTGATGCAACCCGGTCGCGAAAAACTCAAATCCCTTCTCCGGATTTAAAGGGACGATCCGGATATCGGAAACATCTTCAAAAAGCGGCGGGTGATCTCCGAACCGGACATAGATCAAATCACGTCGATCCCGCCGTGCCTGTTCAACGTACGGTCGAACCATCTCGAGATAGTCGGAGATCGAATCAACCTGCCAGACCACATTGTCCCCCAGGCGAAGATGGTCGATCGCCTGATCCAATCCGGCAATTCCGGTACTGACTCTTTTATTTAGTTTTTCCACGAAAATTACCCGCCTGACTCGTACCGATATTTCCTGCGGATGACCCCGTTGTCATATGCAAAAACGATAGGGAAAATTCCCTTTGATTATACTTTTTTGCGTAAAGTCAGGCAATATCGGAGCAATATACGATACAATCTCTCGTGTCTCCTTGAAAGCCGGAGCTTTCCGCACTCTCGGCCGGCTCCGCAGACGCACGAAGTTTTGGCGTACGGATAATGAATAAGCCTCGTCCCGGAGTTCGCCGTAATGATTTTGACATTCCGCGCTCTTCCGAATATTCTGGTATCGGAATATGTAACGTCGTGGGGGAATGATGAAGTGAGTAAATTCTGTGCGAGGTGCGGGTACGAGGCCGATGATCCCAACAAATTCTGTCCCGGATGCGGTGCGCCGCTGGACGGATCGGGGGAACAGAGCCGATCCGCTCCGCCGACATTTTTGCCGCCCGATAGGCGGATTACGTCTTCAAGCACCGGCGGTTACTCGAGCGGGTATTCCCATTATGAAGAATACCGGTCGACAAACCCCAATGTCGTCACACCCGATAAGCTGGTAGTCGAACCGGCGGTTGCCGTCGTCTTGACATTTCTTCTCGCCGGACTCGGTCAAATGATTAACGGACAGGTTGCGAAAGGCCTTGTCATTCTTTTCTGCCATATCGCTTTCGCTGTGTTCACGATCGGATTGTCCGCGCTTCCCGTATTTGTCCTGATTTGTATGGATGCCTATAAATGTGCTCAAGCGCTAAAGGAAGGAAGATCCATCGGAAAATGGAGCTTCTTCGGATCCGCTAAATAGCGATTTACCATCCTTCCGTTCGGATAATTAAGTCGGCGATTCTTTCCTACACCGGCTGATAGAACAGCCCGTGATCGACGCAGTGCCAGTACAGGATGCCGTGCCCGAAGCGCGGGATCCTTGTCGAGAGATCCCACTCGGGATACTGCTTTCGAATCATGACGCTGTCCCCGGTCAAGAGCGCGACAAAGGAGATGTAATGCTCCTTGGTCATCGGGTGGTCGCTTGAGATGAAGTAATCGTTTTCAATATGTTCGACGGAAAGCTTTTCGCTCTCCTGTGCCTTCTTTGCGACCAACGGCGCGAGTTTTTTTCCGCAGCAGGAAATGCTCGCTTCCGAGATGCCGGTTATAAAATTCCCGCACGTCGGGCAAACGTAAAATTTCAGTTTCTTCATGTTTCCTCCCTCGATCGCGTTTTCCGAAAGCGTTCCTTTGAGGATACTTTCCAGATCAACGCCGAAAATTTCTGCGATACTCGGGAGAAGCGACACATCCGGACAGCCCATCCCGCGCTCCCACTTGGAGATCGCTTTGTCGCTGACATTGAGGCATTCGGCCAATTGACGCTGGGTAAGACCTTTTTCTTTTCTCAGGCTGAGGATCAGCCCGCCGATTTTCCGGTAGTCCATGTCGCATCCCTCCTCCGGTATCTTAGCCGAGCGGCTGTTCTTTCACAATCGACGCTTCGTAGAGTCCGCATGCGATTCTCTGCCGTATGATCCATCCCGATCCTTTCCTATCTCGCGATATCCGCGATCTCCGCGCCGATAAACTCGACCAGCGCCAGCGGGTCAATGAGGATCTGAGCGCCCCGCATGCCCGCACTTACAGAGATCCAGTCGAAGAGCGTGACCGCTTCGTCAAAGAAGGTCGGAAAGGGCTTTTTCATCCCGACCGGCGAGCAGCCTCCGCGAATATACCCGGTCAGCGGTAGAAGTTCCCGGACGGCGATCATTTCGCATGTCTTATTGCCCGAGGCCGTGGCGAGCGCTTTCAGGTCCAGTTCCGTCTCCACCGGGATGCAGGCGACCAGATAGCCCGTCTTGTCCCCCTTAAGGACGAGCGTCTTTACGACCTGTTCGACCGGAAGGCCCAGAGTCTGCGCGACGTGGACGCCGGACAGATCCTCTTCATCGACCTCGTAGGTGACTACGCGAAAAGCAAGGCCCGCCTTTTCGAGCATTCGGATCGCGTTGGTCTTGACCGGCTTTTCCATTTTCTCCTCCGTCGAGCGCTTCGTTCCTGAAACAATAAACCGACGCGATGCCCTTTATCAATTATTCTTCTTTTCTAATGTATTGTATTTCTTTTGCGTGCGTACAGGCAACCAAATCCTTCTCGGAATCCGAAAAAAAGTCTATATGGTCCTCAGCGCACACGACGGTCAAGGACTCCAATTCCGCCTTCATCGACAGGCCGTTTTCGGTTTTAAATTTCCGCGCTTCTGCGAGGGCGGATTTGAACTCCTCCCCGAAAACAAGGATGTCCGCGTCGATAATTTGCGGCTTTTCCCACAGAAGCGTGTGAATCGACACCGCTCCGACGAAATCCTTAAAGCCCTTCAGGAAGATCGTTTCGACAAGGTGAGGGATATAGATCGCGTACATCTTCAGGATGTTCAGAAGGCAAGAGAAAACTGCGTACTGCCCCGACTTTCGCCCCTCGATGCCGTGAACATCCGGCTGATAGAGTCGCTCCTTGACGATCTCGATATAGTTGTCGCAGAAATCCTTCCAAAACAAGTCGTCGATTGCTTTTCTGGCCAGTCCGATCTCGTATGAATCCAGCCATTTTGCGGCCTCGAGGATGGTTTCGTTGGTCCGTTCGATCATAAAGCGATCGATCGGTTTGATTTGCGAGGGCACATAAGCCGGATCAAAATCATGGAGATGCGAAAGCGCAAATTTTGAGGAGTTCCAGAGCTTGGTGATCAGACGGCTCGAGTTGTCCCTCATGTCGTCCGCATCGAAGTACGTGTCGGTACCCAGCTTCGCCCCCGCGGACCAATACCGGAGATAGTCTGCGGAATAGGTATCGACCAGTTCCTGCGGCGACATGGCCGAATTGCCCTTGGACTTGCTGATTTTTTCTCCTGGCTTGGCCAGGACGAAACCACAGATCATCGTGTCTTTCCACGGGATATCTCCGGTATGATAGAGGCTCTTAACGATCGTATAGAAAGCCCAGGTGCGGATGATCTCATGGGCCTGCGTCCTCATGCTCATCGGCATGAAATCTTCACCGATGCCATGCCCGGCAGCGGTGTCCCGGTTGATCAGCGGCGTGATCGATGAGGTCGCCCACGTATCCATGACGGCATGCTCCGGAACGAAGCGCTCGTTACCGCACGAGCAGACTCCGGTAAACGTTGTCTCCGGAGGGTTCACGGGGAGCTGGTCGAGCTCCGCGAAATGCGGCTTTCCGCACGCGGAGCAGTACCAGACCGGGAACGGAACTCCGAAATATCTCTGCCGTGAGATACACCAATCCCATTTCAGATTTTCGACCCAGATCGTGTACCTGTTTTTCATGGAAGGCGGATGCCATTTGATCTTGTCCCCGGCTACCAGCAGAGCATCCTTTTGTGAAAGGACATCAATATACCACTGCATGGAGGGGATGATCTCGACCTCCGTACCGCATCGCTCATGGACCGATACCGGGTGCGTCAGCTTTTCGAGCCGGAAGAGGAGTTTCTTCTCCGTAAGGATCCGGACGATCTCTTTTCGCGCCGCAAGGACCTGGAGCCCGCCGATCAACGGGACCGAATCGTCGATCCTGCCATTTGTGAGGATGACCTTCTTGTAGGGTAGCTGATACTCGGTAAACCACTCGACATCGGTCGTGTCGCCGAACGTCGCGCACATGACGGCTCCGGTGCCCTTATCGACCGCGACCTTCGGATCGGCGATGAGCGGGACCTCGAATTCGTAAAGCGGCACCCGGACGCTTTTCCCGATCCGGTCGGTGTATCGCTCATCCTCCGGATTTACGAAAACGCAAACGACCCCGTACAACAGCTCCGGCCGGGTCGTCGCGATTTCAATGACCTCCCCTTCGATGGTGAAGGGAATATAACAAAATTGCGAGTCCGCGTCCGTCGACTCCAGTTCGGCCTGGGCGATGGATGTCCGGCACTCCGTGCACCACAGGACCGGCGACTGCTTCATATACGCGGCCCCCGATCGGGCCAGTTCAATAAAAGACTCCTGGGACAGTTTTTGAACCCTGGGACTGATCGTCGTATATTCGAGCTCCCAGTCGCACGAAAAGCCCATCGATTTCCACAGCTCGCGGAATTCCGCCTCATATTTTTCGGTGGTCTGCGTGCATTTTTCGCAAAACAGACTGCGTGGAATATCTCTGGCTTTGATCCCGGCCTCCTTTTCAACGAGCCGCTCGGAAGGAAGGCCGTTGTCGTCAAACCCAAAAGGATAAAAGACGTTATACCCCTGCATCCGACGATACCGGGCGACGATCTCCGCCTGTGTATAACTGAAAATATGACCGATGTGAAGACTGCCGTTGACGGTTGCCGGCGGCGTATCGATCGAGTATATCGGTCGTGACGGATCCGGGGCGAACCGGTACACCTTGTGTTCGTCCCAATAACGCTGTATTTCTTTTTCGGCCGTTAAGCCGTCGTACCTTTTAGCAAACTCTTTCATCTTGGCCCTCCCCAATAAAAAAACGCCCTAAGAATTAAATCCTTAGGGCGAAAATCCGCGGTACCACCTAAATTCACGGCAAAAGCCGTGATCTCTTTCGTTGATAACGGTGAACATCACCGGCGGATTCTACTTCGCATTCTTTCCGCACTCTTGAGCCACTTCACAAAGGTCCGTGTGAAGACTTTCACCGACCGTCTTCTCTCTATAACAACGAACTCCCCTGTTACTCTTCTCAGTCATTGTTTTCTTTATGAGGGGACTCGTGCTCTTGCGCTTTCGGCAGGATATACAGAAGAACGATTCCCGATTTTCAAGATCGTATATGGAGGTCATTCTATCATGGTTGATGTCCGGTGTAAATCGATGACAGAATGCCAACAATCTCCGGTAGATTTAGGTGGATAATCGGTCGCCGCCTTCTCTCGGACCGGTCCCGATCATTGCTTCGGTTTTCGACCGACATACATGGCGTGCTCCGAAAGCGCCAAATATTCCGGCAGTTCCAGAAATTTCTTCGCGAGTTCGATCCATAACTCATATTCTTCCGGAGGAAACTCTTTGACTTGATTTTCATTCAGAGCCAGTATGCCCTCTTGTCCGAATAAATGAAGTTTTGTCAGTCCGAAATGCTCCATGAACGGTTCGATCTGTTTTTGATTGACAAAACAGGCGGACGTAAACGCGGGTCCGGTGTATTCGGTACCGGAGACGACAGATTCGATCAGTTGTTTCTGGGTTGGATCGGTAAGGACTACCGGTAAACATCCGGGGCCACTTTTCAGGCAATAGATGATCCCGGAAAAATCCAGAATAAACGAACAATAAAGAATTCCGCCCGGTTTCAGCCTCTTGAGTGCAAGCTCGACCGAACGGATCCGATCGTTTTTGTCGAGAAGATGATAAAGCGGTCCCATCAGGAATACATGGTCATAACTACCGAGCTCCATGGAGTCCAGGTCCAGACAATTCCCCCGGATTTTTCTGAACGATACATCGTTTTCGATCGATTTCTGCTCAGCCAACGCGATGTTGCCGTCGGATAAGTCGATCAGTGTAACATCGCATTTTTTCCGCGCGTAATAAACTGAATATCTCCCGGGTCCGCCTCCGATATCCAGGATACTGTCTCCCTCACGGATATACGGATCGATCATATGGGTCGTAAAGACGAATTCAAACGGATGCTCCTCCAGTCGATCCCATTCCGCGTGAGGATTATCGTCGTAAAATTTCTTTACCTCTTGAATGCTCATTTCGTTTTGAATGCTCATTTCGTTTTTCTCCGTTCCAAAGTTGTTTTGTCCCAAAACGGTATATCCATTATCCGATTTCTGCATATACCTATGATATTCCTTCAAAGGAACAATGAAAAGCAAGCCGAATCCGCTTTCGCTTGATAGAATGTTTATATCTAATTCATTCACACACCGTAAGCTTGCCGACTGGTTTTCGAGCAAGCCAGGTCAAGAAATAAGCTTCGCTCACTGATATTCTGATCTCGAAAAGGAGGAACGATGGAGCACCGGGAAATCATCGACGCTGTACAACGAATGCAAAATCATATCGACGCGAACATCCGATCGCCGATCACACTTCGCGACCTCGCGAAGGCCGCCGGCTACTCGCAGTGGCACTCCGCGCGGCTTTTCAAGGAGCTCATCGGAAAGACCCCCTTCGAGTACATCCGGGCGCTACGGCTCAGCAAAGCCGCCGAAGAATTGCGGAATGGCCACCCGCGGGTCGTCGATGTCGCTTTCGATTTTGTATTTGACTCCCACGAAGGCTTCACGAGAGCGTTTGCCCGGGAATTCGGCGTATCGCCGAAAAAGTACAGCACGCACCCCGTCCCGATCAAGCTTTTCATGCCCCCGCGAATCCGGGACTATTATTTCACATTACAAAAAGGAGAGAAAACCATGAGTGAAAAGAAAAATCCGAATACCGTTTTTGTCCAGGTAGTCGAACGACCCGCCCGCAAGATGATCCTGAAGCGCGGGATCAAGGCGACCCATTATTTCGAATTCTGCGAGGAGGTCGGCTGTGATATTTGGGGGATCCTTTGCAGTATCAAGGAAGCGATCTACGAGCCGGTCGGCTGTTGGATGCCCGATCGGCTGATCCCCCCGGGAACGTCGAAGTATATCCAGGGCGTCGAAGTCCCGCTCGATTACGCCGGAGAGATCCCCGAGGGCTTCGAGATCATCGACCTCCCGCCTTGTAAGATGATGATTTTTCAGGGCGAACCTTTCGAGGACGAGAAATTCAACGAGGCGATCGAGGATCTCTGGGAAGTGATGAAGAAATACGATCCGAAGATCTACGGCTTCGAATGGGCGGATGACGACGCGCCCCGGATCCAGCTTTCGCCGGAAGGCTACCGCGGTTACATCGAGGGGCGTCCGGTAAGAACGTTGGCAAAATGATTTCTATAATCCTGACAGCGGAGTTCGGCGTAGGTCAATCCTGCGCCGGACTTCGATTCTTTTCCCACTCACTTCTAAGTATTGCGTATGCGTACGTGTCCTGCCAGATCGGAAACCCGTCGCTATCTTTGCGAAACCATACCTTTTCGCGAAAATGTCCCTCCCTGCGCATGCCGAGGCGCTCGAGAATCCGCCACGACGCGGTGTTTTCGGGATTGCACATCGCGACGATCCGGCGGGCCTTCCCGCTCTCGAAAAGCTCGTCCGTCACCGCCCGCGCCGCCTCCGTCGCGTAGCCTTTCCCCTGATACCCGTCATGGAATACATAGCCGAGTTCCCACGTATCAAACTCCCCGGGCGCGAGATATAGGTTTCCGATCAGCCGCCCCGAATCCCGGAGGCACACCGCCAGGAAATTCGGATCCCCGGCGCGACGCATCGCCTCCACCTCTGCCTGTTCACGCGTGAACACGCTGTAGGGCTCATACCGGACCACGGCTTCCCTCGACAAATACTCGAAAAGCCCCCCGGCGTCCCCCGGCATAAACCTGCGAATCAAAAGTCTTTCTGTCTCCATCCCGTCGTCCTTATCTCAGTATTTCGATCATATCGCCGATAAAGGCGGTCACGTCCTCCTCGAGCCGCCGGATCAGCGCTTCCTTATCCTCGAAATCCGGGCGCTCGACCAGGCGCTTTTCGATGATGGAATCAACTCCGGGGCTGACCTTCGAAAGCGTATACGATCCGATGTCCGCGCCGCTCAACCGCCCGATATATTCGGCCTGAATCTTTCGATTCCCGCCGCCGAGCCAGACCTCGAACCGGTTCTCTTCATGAAGATACACCAGGGCGACCTTGAGGTTTCTGCCCTTCAGTTCGGCCGGTGTGATCGCAAAGTACGTCATGTCCATGAAGCCCGCGTAAAGGGCGCTCAGCGCATGGCCGGGGTGCGACGCGCTCATACGGCGCAGGAGTTCCGACATAAAGGACAGGATCCCGCGGTATGCCCTCGGGACCGCACCTTCTTTGAGTCGTTCGGTGTATTCACGGATATCGTCATTCAACGAGTACATGATCATTCCCCCTTCTATTCCTCGCCTTTGTATGTCGCACAGCGCATTTCTCGTCTGTTGACATCACGGCTACTTACCCAGCAAAAAATCGACAAGTTTCATGTGAATGATTCCATCCCGCGAAACGGTCGTTCGGTCCCGTGTCACAACATACTTCGGATAGTTATCGCGGATTTCCGAATACGCTCCGAACTCACGTTCGACCACGCGCTCATCGCTCAACAGATATGCCACTTGCAGATAAAACTTCTCCTGCCCCTTCTCCGCGATGAAGTCGACCTCTCCTTTTTGGGTTTTCCCGATAAACACCTTATATCCCCTTGAAATCAGTTCGTTGTAACAGACGGTCTCGATGATATGACCGTATTCGTCTTTGATCCTGTTCTTCTTCAACCTGAAAAAACCCGGATCACACACATAGATTTTTTCCTGAAATGCCAGGATACTTTTGCCACGCACGTCATAACGCGAAATCTTGTCACAGATACACGCTTCCTCGATATAGCGAAGATAATCGTACACCGTCGGTGCCGAAACACTCGAGGGGCCTTCCGAGATCGACGCCGCGACAGCGTTTCCGGATATTGTAAGAGATGAGTTTGCGATTACATAGTCAAGGATTTTATCAAGCGCCGCTGTCGATGAAACATTATTCCGAATGACGATGTCCTTCAGCACAACGGAATCGTAAATATTAGACAAGATTACTTCCTTGATGATCGCATCGTCTTCCCTGCAAACAAGCGGAAAACCGCCCCATTTCAGGTATTCATCGAGCATCTCGTCCGGATTCATCGAATTCTGTAAATCCGCTCGAAACTCCATGAATTCGCCAAAAGAAAAAGGCATGATTCGAAAAGAAAGCGTTCTTCCGCCAAGATGTGTCGCTAACTCCCCGGACAGCAATTTTGAATTGGAACCGGTAAGAAAAATGCTGACATCGTGCGTTGCCCGAAAAGAATTGATGACCACTTCAAAGCGATCCACACTCTGAATCTCATCGAAAAACAGGTAAAACTTTCCCTCCTTACCGATTCGTTCCAGGATGTACCGGTAAAGAGTATCGGAATCAAGCATATCCCGATACGAATAATCCTCAAAATTGACAAATATGATCCGCTCTTCCGAAATTCCTTCTTCCGAGAGTTCCTGAATGATTTGGCGCAGGATGGTCGACTTACCGCACCGCCTGATCCCGGTAAGCACTTTGATCATTTCGGAGTGATAAAAGGGCCGGATTCGGCGCAAATAAGTTTCTCTTTTTACCATCTCATCTTTCCTCCGGGCATATCCTGTTTTAAGAATAGCAGAATGAAAGAGATATGTAAACATAGAATTAATATATTTTAATTCTATGCCCATTTGTGTTTTTCGTATTAATCATGCTTAATTCCATTGATGGCATTGTTTATAACCCATTCGACGAATTGACTCAGATCGGGAGAGGATCCCGATCGCTCATTTATCTTCCTCACCCCACCGGTACTTCCGGTTTCTAAGCCAACGATCCATATCGCAGGCAAGGCACAGTCCGTTATGACAACAGATCGTCCCCCCGCAGGTCGGGCAACGCCATTTCTCTTCCTGTTGGCGCACAAATTCTTCCGTCCCGTTTTCGCGGATCGAATTCAAATTCGCGATCATACTCATATGGTATTTACTACGATAGCGCTTGTCGAGAGACTTCAATCGCTTGCAGGGATAGTCCCCGCATTCGGTGCAGAAGCGCACCCGGCCTTTGCCGACCTTTTCACATATATCGGCCATATGGAGACAATGCTCTCCGCGCGGGATGCATCCGGGGCAATAGGTCCGGTGGAAGCCTTTTTGATTGATGTCCAATTCCCGCGCCTGATAAGCGACACAAAGCCGGCAGTTCATCCCGCAAGGGGCGATCAGATCTTCTTCGTTCATACTGCTCCCTCACGGATCTTCTCATGCAGTTCCTCGACGTTATAATCGATGTTACTTAAAATCGTAATGCTCCGGCGATTTTTCCGGTCATATGACGTAATGAAGTTCGCGCCCGGGTCACATCCCAGAAAGGACGGAACACCGTCATCCGGGATCCATAAACCGTAACCGTACACGCCTTCGTCCGATTGCGGCTTACACATCTCCTCAACGAGATCTTTTCCGATTAACGATCCGCCGAGGAGAGCCGCCCAGAATTTTTCGACATCGGGCGCCGTCGTGAATGCGCCGCCCGCTCCGGTCCCTTTGGCATCGATCGAAAAGATATTCGTCCGGTACTCCTTCCGCTCCTCATCGAAAATATACGACGACGCGCACCGCGCCGGCAACCGGTCGAGTTCGTAGTAGCCGGTATCCGTCATGCCCGCCGGATCGAAAATCGCCTTCTTCAGGTACACGTCAAAGGGATCTCCGGTGATCTCCTCGATGATCAATCCCAGAACGACATACCCGGTATTGTTATATTGGAAACGCGCGCCCTTTTCGTACATCATCGGCTTATCAATGAATAGCGGGATCAGGTCGGCCGATTTCCGAATCCGATAGTTCGGAAAATCATGCCAGAGCTCCTCATATTCGGTCATCACGGACTCATCAAAATAATCCGGGATGCCCGAGGTATGATTGAGAAGCTGACGCACCGTGATCCCCGGATCAATGGCCTTCAGGTCGAATTTCAGGATTCTTCCGATCGTCGAGTCGAAGCGGATCGCGCCCTTTTCGATCAGGCCGAGGATCGCGGTCGCGACAAAGACTTTTCCGGCGGACGCCGTTCCGAACCGCGTATCGACCCGGTTCGGTATCTTATTGGCCTTGTCGGCGAATCCGTATTCTCCCCGAAAAACATTCCGCCCGTCGACCGTGACCGAGACGATACCGCTGAAGTCCGGACTGATGAGGTCTTGTATATTCATATTCATCCCTGCTATCGCTCCGTGTTTAATGGTTTTGCGGATAGATGTGATAAGGTTAAACGTTTCTCTGATCCGCTATATTTTCGTCCGAAACATCCTTTGCGTTGTATAGAGACAGAAACAAAGACATGACCTTTTCCGACAGATAATTGAGCATTTGAACTTCGGGCGACTCCTCACTGATTGTCGATTTTCGGGATACCGCTTTGTATATTTTGTCCTGTGTAATCAGATAGAAAGCCCGTTCGTCCGCTTCGGGCAGAAGTGTGTGGTCGGCCACACCGAGTTTTGAAAGGACCCGATCGGTGCTGTATACAAATGCTCGCGTCGCCATTGCCAGATCCGGATATTTTTGTCCCATCCCCAGAACTCCGCCCCCGGTTTCATAATAAAGACTGATCGTACCGTCAACGATACAAGCTACGGAATAAACGATACCGTCCATATTCGTATCGATCAGCACCGCGTGAACGTTATGCTCCCGCATATACGCCTCAAAATCATTCCGACGAAGCCCCAAAACCATTCGACGCAAGCCCATATAAGGGCTATTCTTTCCGTCATCGTTACTCACGTCCCGTTCATCCGGGTTCCTGTCTTCTTTTGTATCGGTCAAATCCGGCCCCTTTCATTTTCTTTCTCTTATCCTTTGTGTCTCCTCAATTTTATCATACGGTCTGTCATTTCTGTTCCGGTCGTATGATACAATGGTATGTAAACACGCATATTTTCCGATGACGAAGGCAGAAAAATGATTTGCGATAAATGCGGTTATAACATATCACGAGGATCAAAATGTCCGAATTGTTATCATGATAATTCGGACACCGACTACACCCCCGATGAAATCGTTTCTTTAATAGGGAGCGACTTTGTCGCGGTAGACGTCGACCCCAAAAAGAAAACGAAACCGCGCTTTACGCTTTTCAAGAGAAAAGACATCCCGCTCCGTTACATTAGTTCCGACCTGTTCGCATACGCGAGCGCATCCAGAAACCTATCCGTTATCATGATCGTTGCTTTGGGTATCTTTGGGTTTCTTCTTTATAAAACAGGCGGTTCGGATACATTACCCTTCACGATCGGAATCGGTATTTTTTTCATGCTGGATGCGCTGTTGTCCGGCATGATCCTGCTCGGCAAAGATTGGGCCCTACTCTTATACGTCCCGTTTGTCATTCTCTCTTTTCCGTTCAAAGCATTATATTTTCTCGGAACGCGATCCGGATACGATCGCGTAAAAGCCATTATTTATTACCGTTTCTTCATCCCTGATGTAAAGAAATATTTAACTCATCTGCGCGAGAAAAAAGTGTCGTGATCGAAGCTCGGATCGAAAGGGTTCAGGATCGAACCCAATGCGATGGCACGCATTCCGATAACAACGTATGTATCCCGATCCTCCCGCTCATTTTCCGAAAGAATCTCCCGAAGTGCGGTCAGATTTCGGAATAATCGTGTATTCTCGTAAGCTTCTTTGTTTTTCATGGCAACTCCTGTTGTACTTTGAATGGTTATCCTATAAAATTTCAATTGAGAAAGGCAGGTGATACCATGTATGACTTGAAAGATAAAGTGATGATCGTTACCGGTGCAGGCAGCGGAATGGGTAGAGAGCTCACCCTTCAGCTGGCCCGTAAAGGGGTAAAGGTTGCGGCCTGCGATATCAACGAAGAAACGCTGGCGGAAACTAAGACGCTCGTATCCGATCCGGCACTGATTAAGACCTATGTGCTCGATGTTTCCGATTCCGCGAAGGTGACTGAATTCCCCAAGAAGGTGAAGTCGGATTTCGGCAATCTGCACGGCATCATCAACAATGCCGGAATTATCCAGCCTTTTGTAAAGTTCATGGACTTAAGCGAGAAGTCGATTGACCGGGTCATGAACATTAATTTTTACGGCGTGATTAATTTAACGCGCGCGGTCGCACTTGAACTGGATGCCACGACCGATACCTTCATCGCCAACGTATCCTCGATGGGCGGTTTTCTTCCCGTGCCGGGTCAGGGCATTTACGGTGCCAGCAAAGCGGCAGTGAAGCTTTTCACCGAAGCGCTTTACGCGGAAATGAAGGGCACCTCGGTTCATGTATCCGTTATCTTCCCGGGCGCGATCGCCACTAATATTTCTGCAAACTCAATGGAAGACAAGCCCAAGGAATCTTCCGCCCCGAGCGATTCCGCCGCCAAGCACAAGACCACACCGGCCGATGTTGCCGCGGGTATCATCATCAAGGGTATCGAAAAGGGAAAACTCAAGATATTTGTCGGCGGTGACTCCAAGATGATGGATAAACTCTATCGCCTGATGCCGGTCAAGTCCATCGACATGATGGCAAACCTGATCAACAAGATGACAAAATAAAGCACATGCTCAACGGCTTCGTTCCTTCTTCAATGTGTTATCGCTTACTCCGGCTTTCTTGCGCCGATGAGAAAGCGATGCTCCGTTCCTTCGATAAAGCCGTCCTTTTCGAGTCTCCTCTGAAGGCCGCAAAGGGCGTCGAAGTGCTTTTCGACCGAAAAACCCGGGAACTCCCACTCGATGATTTTCGCAAAATAGACAAGCGCTCCGATGTCATCAAACCGAATCTTCGGAAAAGCCTCCCCGGCCAAAAGAATCTCGAATCCCTCTCGCTTCAAGCTTTCGGTATTCGCGAAAAGCGTATGCTCCGGACATTGCGGTCGATAGTCCGGGATGACCAAGGGCGAAAGATCTTCATTATTCCGGCCTCCGACCTGCTGGGTGATGAAGAGTCCGCCGGGCACAAGAAGCCTCTTGATCTCGGACGCGACAAATGATTCGTGCCGATTGGTGATGACGTCAAATGACGCGTCTTCGAACGGAAGATGCGAATCGTCCGGTGTGCCCTCGACAGTAATGCCGAGCGGCTCAAGCCTTTCCCGGCAAAGCGCGATGTTCGGCGGATACGATTCGGTCACGGAGGTCTTTTCGAAGGGGTGACCGAACGAAAGGAGCGCCTCTCCGCCACCTGTCCCGAGATCGAGCAGCCGATGGTGCGGCCGAAGATGGGACATCACGATCTCCTGGTAATCCCACGGAAGCGCTCCGCTGCGATAGCGTCCGTCAATATACGAAAAGTCCCAACCCTCGAAGCTTTTTCGCTCCTCCTCGGCCCATATCGTTTTCCATTGCTCACCGCTGTCCATTTTTGATCCTTTCTCACACCATAGTCAAATATTTCCCGTTGCCGCATTCTTATGATTCTCTCCCATTCAAAAAACGGTCCCGCCCGGGCTTACCCGTTGAGCGCGTCTTCCCACCGTACCGGATCAAAAGCGACCGGAAACAGAGGTCGCACAAATAGCGTTCCCAATTTCTCCAGTTCACCTCCAGCGCCAGGCCGCCGTAGGTATCCCAATTCGTAAAATATGTGTGCGCGTGCTTTGCTGAGGCGAAGGCGGATCGACGGGCACGCATGATTCATAAGATATTCCATCGGATCTTTCATCTGATCGCACTGAAAATACGGACGACGTCTTCGATCTGCTTTTCGCGCAAATCGTCGGACCAATGGACAATGCCGCTGTTTATGATATCCGCTCCTTTTTTCCGGCAAGCCGCGCGAATTTGTTTGATCGATCGATTTCCGCCCATCCAGTCTTTTTTCAACTGTTGGGTAACGAAACAGTACACCTTTTTCCCGGAAAGATCGGAAATCGCGGAAAGGTATACCTTCATCGGGGGCGAGATCGAGAACCCATGAACCGGCGTCGCGAAAATCACCGCATCGTAAGGGGCGACATCCGGAGCAGATGTAAGCCTGACCGCATATCCTTCTCCCTCGACCTCGATTTTTTCAACGCGAGCCGTATGTCCGGCCTCCTTCAGAACCTTTTCCACCCGTTCCGCCACCGACAACGTATTTCCGGTCTGTGAATAGACGATAATCCCGATATTCATGTTTCGCACCTCATACCTATTTGTTGTGATTCATTCGATATAAACCAATATACTTCCGTTTTCTTTTTGCATCAACAAAAAGCCTTTGCCGGATAAAGTGACGGCAATCTGTTTTCAAGGGATTTTCTCCGCCCGATCCTTTCCGGTTATGGCTATACGAAAAGCGAAATGTTTCGGGAAATGTCATGAAAACGCGATAATGGTTGACGTGTCAACCATTCCCTGATACTCTGTATTCAATAACATCAAATTTGGAGGGTTCCGCCGATGCCGGACGAGAGAGATATCTGGATACGGATGAATGCGATCCTCCGCTCTGCCCGTCAAATCGTCCATTCTGAGTTGGAGTCTTTGGATCTGAGCCACTCCGAAGGAGACATCCTCTTTCATCTTCTTTCCGCAAACGACGGCATTTCGCAAGAAACACTCGCCGAACGTCTGGACATCGGCAAAGCCGCCATCTCACGCACCGTCGGATCACTCGAATCAAAAGGCTTCATCCGTCGAGCGCGCCTGCCGGAAGACTCACGCGCATATCGTGTCGCTCTGACACCGAAAGCACGAAAAATCGGCAAACCAATTGATGATGCATACCGGAAGGTATATGACATCGCTTTAACCGGGATCGACAAATCGGAGTTTTCCGGTTTCGACCGTTTCCTCGGAGTCGTCCACCGTAACCTGGACGAATGGGAGTCGAAGAAATGACAGAATTTATCAAAGGCTTCGGAATTCTTGCCGGATACTTTATCGTCTGCGCATCCGCGGCACTTCTCATACGCCGCCTGATCCGGATCCCGACGGAGGTCTTCCGTAAAATCCTTCACACGATCCTTCTTTGTTCTCTGTTTGTATGGCTCTACGCCTTCCCCAACTGGTGGACGGCTTCTCTTGCGGCGCTTTTGTTTGTCGCTGCCGTCTACCCGATCCTTTCTGTCGCCGAGAGATGGTCGGGCTATTCCGCTTTACTCACTGAGCGCAGAGGCGGAGAGATCAAGAACCGTCTCTTCCCGGTGTTTACGATGTTCGCGATCCTCAATGCCCTGTGCCGGGGACCGCGTGGCTTTGAAAGTGAACATTAAGGGGCGAAAACAATGTCTTTGAAAGATTCTCCCGAAAACACGGCGCCCGAGCCGAATCACACAAAGTCCGGAGCGCGAACGCTTCTGGCCTCCCTCATCTTAAGTTCGCCCGGCCCCCTCGTCGTCGGGATCGGCCTTTTCCTCGGCAAGTCATCCACCCAACTGGCGGACTTCATCCGCCGTACCGCCGAGCTCCTCGCGATCCTTGTCTCTTTCATCATTTACCGGATCACGCATAAGGACGAGGCCTTCGACCCGGCCCGCAAACTTCGCCTCGAAAAACTGGCCAACCGCAGTGTCGGCATCGCGATGTGCGTGAGCGGCCTGGCGATGCTGCTGGTCGCGCTCCTTTTCCCTTCCGGGGAAAAAGGCAACGTGATCCCCGGCCTTGTCATCGCGATCCTCGGTGTAACGACCAACACCTGGTTCTTTTTCCGCTACCGGAAACTCGATCGCGCGCACCCCAACGCGATCCTCGCCGCGCAGGTCGGCCTCTATCGCGCCAAGTCCCTCGTCGACACCTGCGTCATGATCTCGCTCCTTGTCGTCGCGATCGCCCCCGCCTCGCCGGCCGCCTACTGGTTCGACATCGTCGGATCGGTCATTGTATCGCTGTATTTGGTGGTGACGGGGATCGGGATCTTGAGGGGGAGAAAGATTACCCGATAGATATTCGGGGTGTCCCATATCTTTTCATGCCGGTCCATAATACTACACAATAATAGTCCCCATCTTTGTTGCCGGTTAATATCCGGATTCTCTTATTCTTGTCCCCGTTTACCGCGTAACAATGATTACAGAACCAAACAATTCTGACTCCAGTAAAGGTTTGGATACCTCTGCTCCGGGATTCACTTCAAGAATAAATGTATACCCACGATCTTTTGCCCAATAGCTATAATCTTTTATTTGAGCTGAATTGTATATGTAATTATCATTCATTCTATGATACACAATTTTTTGATCGTGCCAAACCCCATTAGGCACTCTGTAAGTTGCGGTTCCGGAAAGGGACTCTATTCTTTCAGTTGTGATGAGATTTCCGTCTGCTTCTCTTTTATAAATAATGCCAAGAGCTCGATCCCTCTGAAGTGGCAAGTCCGCATCCCGAAATCTGTTACCACCCATCCCTACATCAGAATCGGCAGCAAGCTTGACTTCCCTAATGTAAACTTCATCTAAGGGACGCAAATCATCGTATATATCTTTTCCGGTAGCACAGATGCTTATCACATCCCAACAAATACTAAGCACATCTCTAAGGTCGACACGTTTTCCTTCAGCCTGGGCGTTTTGTATATTCCCGATGCTGTCTCCGATTTCAAAGGGTTTCATAGTCAGCGACCCGGTATAGCCGATCACCTTACACATCTGTCCAATGACAATTGCCTTATCAGCAAATTTAGTACCTTTGAAATAAGCCTTCGCACTATTTCCGATTATTGATCCGATACCCGGAAGAGCCGAAAAGAAAGAGCATGCACTATCGAATAAATTCTTTCTTCCCTTCTCAGTACTCAATCCACCCTCCAAAAGTCCTTCTCCCAAATACCAGAGAGCATTGGCAAAATCGGCAATGCAGCCGATGACAGGAAGGTAGCCGAGAACATCCAGAGCAAAATGGCCCATATCCTCTTTGGTTATTTTCATAAAGAAGAGGCCAAATGGGTCAAGTGCATTAATCGGATTACCCTGAACATAAGAGTACCGGTTCATGCTTTGGCTCTCAGAGACGTTTCCAATTATTACATCCTGATTGATGAATCGTTTGATATCCGCGTTGTAATAGCGGGCACGCATCTGGTAGAGTCCGTTGGTGTCGGTGACAATACCATATTGCCCGTTATAGAGGAACTGGAACCCTTCGCTGGCCCCGCTGAGAAGCTCGCCATACGGGCCATACGAGAAAGTATTAGTAATAGCACCCGCTTCGTTCGTGATTGCTGTCGTGCTTCCGATTTGATTAAAGTGGTAGATCAGGTATCCTCTGTCTGAACTCTTTTCGCCGATTAATCCGATGCCATATACATAGAGCGTTTCTGATCCCGTTGAGGAATATTGTCCGTCGCCGGTCGACTCATAGACTGTAGATACAAGGATATTCGAGAGTGTAGCGACCGGATCCATAATGTATTCAATACGTCTAGATTTTTCATTGACCGCTATGCGCCGGTTTTCGGCATTGTACTCATAGGTCGTTTCTCCGGCCCGGATCAGCCGGTTTCTGGCATCATATTCGAATTCCGTCATGATCCCGTTCAACGGACCGTATGTCATATTTCCGTCGGCATCATAGAGAACATCTTGTCCGTTATATGTGATTAATCGATTTGCCTCATCATAGGTCATAGTGACATTCTCGAGGCCTTCCGGGTCTATGCTCTCCGAATCGGTTATGCCCGTGATGTTTCCGGCGGCGTCATATTCGAAACGATAACTGTTGATGGATACGCTTCCGACATAGTCATCCTGTGAGATTATTCTGCCTTTGGCGTCGTATCCATATATCTCATAACTTCCGTCCGGCCGGACCACCGATGTCAGCCGACCGTTGGCGTCATACCCGTAAATCGTTTCACGCCCGTCCCAGTCGGTGACCGAATGCAGACTGCTGTCAAGATTATAGCTGTATCGGACAATTTCTCCGCCCGGGTACGTCAGCGATATCCGATTGCCCAACTCATCGTATGCGTATTGGACCGTCTTGCCGTTGTGGTCCGTATAGGCCGTCACCCGGTTCAGCTCGTCGTACTGTCTGGAGATTGTTCCGCTCTCATCCTGAACCCTCAGGAGATTTCCGTTATTGTCGTACGTATATTGGATTGTACCGGCTTCATCCGTCATGGAGGTGATCCGACCGATGTCATCATAGGTATAGGTTGCTTTTTGATCCCGACCGTTTTCCGATTCTGCGAGCAATCCGGCCGCGTTGTACGTATATTCGGATTCACTTCCGATTGCGTTGACAACGGCCGTGATGCGACCCATGGAGTCGTATGTGAAAGAGGTTGTGCCGCCGTTCGGATCAGTTTGGCTGATAACGTTTCCGGAATTGTCATAAGTACAGCCGGAAATACCGTTCAAAGGATCAACGACACTGACCATCCTTCCGAACTCATCGTACTCAAGCGATGTAGTCGTCTGTGATGAAGTGTTCAGGTTCTCAACCAAGCTTTGGATCGCACCGGCATCGTTATAACTGATTTTCGTGATACCGCCGAGCGCATCGGTCGATTCAATCAGTTGATTCATATTGTTATAGTTGTTTTGCTCAATGACATTACCGAGCGCATCGGTCATACGGATGACGTTTCCGATACTGTCATAGGAGACGAACCTGCTGTTGCCGTTCACGTCCGTGGTCTCAATGACCCTTCCGAGTGCATCGTGTTTTAAGCATTCCGATACAATCCCGATTGAGGTCTCCGTCCAAGTCCGAATCAAACGATTCTCTTTGTCGTACGTGAAATGGTACGTCTGGCCGAGTGCGTCAGTCATTGACGTGCAATTCCCCATAACATCATATGCATAGTTGGTCTCGTTGCCGTTTGGATCCGTCACCCGAATCAGATTGCCGAACAAATCGTATTCCATTCGGGTTTCGTTGCCGAGAGTGTCCCGAATACACGTGGTATTGCCCGCTATGTCGTACTCGTACGAGGTGACATGATTATTCACGTCCGTGACGTTGATTATCTGCCAACTCGAGTTGTAGTTTTTCAGCATTTGGCTTCCATCCGGATAAACAACCTTATATAGCTGTCCGTTTGGATAATAGAAGTAACTCGTCGTTTCTCCGTTTGCGTCCGTTGATGTCTGAAGAAAATTGTTTGCATCATAGGTATACGATTCTGAAACACCCTCAACAGAGGTCCGAATCGCGTTCCCTGCCGGATCGAACTCTGTATTCGTCACTTTACCGTCCGGATCAACGCGTTGCGTCACACGCCCCTCACTGTCATACCGGTACGCCAGATACGTGTCGTCCGCAAAAATCTGTTTGACGAGTTGCCTGTACGAATACTCGAAAACTGTCGTATTGCCGTTTGCATCCGTTACTGATGTCGTTTTACCGATTTCGTCATATTTGTAGGTTGTTTTCCCTCCGAGTGCGTCCGTCTTTTGCACCACCCTTCCGAGCAGGTCGTACGCAAAAGTCGTTTTAGCGCCTTCCCTGTCGGTGATGGAAATCAGATTACCGACCGCATCGTATTCGAAACGAGTCGTATTGCCCATAAAATCTATCACGGAAGTCAGACATCCGTTTTCGTATTCATACGTCTCGGTTCCTTTTCCTTCGACGGTTTTTGAAATAAGCTGAGCCTCGTCATCGTAACTGTAAAAAGTACGCACACCGACTTCATCTGTTTCGGTAATCATGAGATTCCGGTCATTGTAGGCATATGTGCGAGTAGCTCCTCCTTGAGAGGCTATTCCGGTTACATTGCCACTGTCATCATAAGAAAAATGCGTTTCATCGCCGTAATAATCACGAACGACTGTGCGATTTCCGGCGGAATCATAATCATAGTACATCGTATACCCGCCGGCATTGGTTTCGGAAATGAGTTGACCGATCGCATTGTAGGTATAGACATTTCCGTTTCCGTTTTGGTCGGAAGTACTGAGCATTTGCCCTAAATTGTTAGACTTCGCCTGAATTTTCCCACCGTTTCGATCCGTGATTTCAACGAGAAGAACTCCCGTTTCAGGGTCCTCTGTATAGGAGAAGATCGTAAGCGGAGTGTTCGGATTACCGTCGTCCTGAGTCAGCACCCGCCCTTCTTCGTCATAAGTATTCGTAACGAGTACGTCTCCCGTATTACTTGTTGCCGAGTATAGTTTTCCAGCCTCGTCATAGGAATAGGAGAGCGTCTCTCCGAGCGCGTTGGTATATGATGTTAAATATCCGTCCGAATACGTGAAGGAAACGGTCCTTCCGATATTGTCCGTTGCCGATGCGATGTGACCATCCTCGTCGTAATGAATACAAAAAAACTTCCCGGACGCAGGATCGGTTACCGTGGTTTTCATGTCCTCGTGAGTAAGCGTTACGGTGCGTCCGTTGCTCTCCCGAATCTTTGTAAGTTTTCCGTCCGCGTTAAACTCGTAAGAATCCCCGGCTGGAGAAGTCATCAAATACGCTCCGGATTCATCTCTCGAGAGCTTGTAGTCTCTCATCCCGTAGCTGATGCATGTGTATTCTTCCGCAAGAGAAGGATTCGCCTGAAGGTGAATCACGCCGTCTTCAACCGTGCCGTAAACGATCCCTTCAATGGAATTGGTTGTAACGAATGCCAGATAATTAGTCGGAGTCCAGTAAAAACGCACTTGTCCGTCTTCCATTCGAATCTCGTTTTCATAACCGTGACTCCATCCGTAACCGACTTCGCCTTCCGCTTCAGTCAAAAGAGAATTGTACTCAAGATCCAGTGAAAGATTGGTCGATCCTTGAACGGATAATGTTTCAATCAGATCCAGATACGCTCCGGTCATATAATCTACCGGATCGCAAATTACCGTTAGAAAAGAATTATACATATAATTGTAATGAGAAATATGACTCGAAATCGGTTCAACCGAGACAGTGACGCCCGTATTTTGTCCTTCCAAAACAGTCACCAGAGAGTCGATCAGATAATAGTAAACTTCATTCTGGTTTCCTGAAGCGTCAAAAGTCTCATGATATGTCCCGAAAATGGTCTGACCTGGCATGATCGCATCAAAAGATACGGAAGCTCCCTTGGATAGTGAGAGGTCATAGTGGTCTGCTTCCGAGGAGAACTCTCCGCTGAACCTGGGCCCTTCACCGTCACAATTTATTATCTCCTGTTTTCCCGTTACGGAATCAATTACTACGATCCTCTGTTTAAGTCCGGGATCTTCAAAAGGCCCGAATGTCGTAGTCAGACTTACAATAGGTGAATCTGATGTATTCGTAACCGCAAAGTAGACATAATACTCCTCTCCCACATTCGCGGTCTCTTCCGGCATGAGTGTGATACGAATTCCTTCTCCCTCAGTCTCAAAATCCTGCGTTGTGTGGAATTTGGCAGAGACCGGCGCATCAAAGGGATATAGTGTTCCCTCAAACGCTGCATCAATTGCATGGGTCCCCGGAATGTCGGACTTAACAAACCAAGACACGTTGGATTCTTCCTGTCCGTAGATATTATACATATCCTGCTCCAAAGACTGTTTTGCTTCCGTTGCCGCCAGCGAAACAGGTGAGGATAGTTGAAGGGATGCCTTACAGTCCGAGAGATAGAATTCAGGATCTGCGTTGTTGATGACACCAAGCGTTACGTTGTACATGTTTTTTAGCCAGGAAACGCTTTGCCTTGTATAAACATAGCCAAAAATCGCATCTTCCGGCTCAAGACTTACACCTCTCCCCCCAACGAGCACCCAATTCCAACGTTCGTCTTCTTTATCTTCTACGATCGGACGAATTTCTCTGCCACCATAAACAAATGCATAGGTGGTAGGTAGAGGGCTTTGCATAAAAGTAAGTCTCATGCTAAATGTAAACGTTTCCATATTGTCAGGATCGTCGAAGTCAATACCGGCAAGGATCATTTCATCCAGACTCATCCGATGAGAAGTCAATTGACCGGAGACTAGAGTCCCCTCGGACAACACGATCTTTTCGGTTTTGCTGGATCCGGCCGCCACGGAGAAGACCTTCTCCTGCGGGAGATATCCATTTGCGTATGCTGCCGCCAGATACATGTTGGGCTTCATGTTAATAACGATTTGACCATTCTTGTCTGCCCTAAAGTTTTTGGATTCGTTCTGATTCATCATTACGAAGATCGACGCGAACCTGATTGGAGTACCTTTACTGTTGACCACCTGTAAGGTCACGATACCGGTTTCCTCCGCCCCGTAGACCGTCACGGTGCAATAACAGATGTCTTCGTTTCCGTATTCATCACGAACCGTCAGTTTTACCCAGTAATTACCGGTTCTGGCGTACGAATAGGTAATTTGGGAGCCGTTCAGAACGCTTCCGTCGTCCATATCCCAGGTATAAGAAACAATCCCGACATTGTCATAGGAGGCAGTCGCGTCCAGTGTAAACGTACTGCCCGCGATTGTCATGACATTTTCAGTAGTAATCGCAACGGGAGCGACGGTATCGATCCGGTATGCGTAACCGGTGACGACAGCGCTTTCGGAGACATTTCCGCACTTGTCATAGCTCCGAAGCATATAACTGTAATTGACTTCCGGTGTGACATTCAAATCCGTATAATAGCCACCGGTAAGTTTCTTGATGAAGATGAATTGTGAGTCGGTTTCCGACTTGCGGAAAAGTTCATAATGCGAGAAGTCGACCTCGGGAGATACTCCCCATTCCAAATCGATCTGCCAGTTCTCCTGAATCAGGTTAACGACAGGCGCTTGCGGCGCTACCGTGTCCAATCGATACGAGAATGAGTAGATCTCACTGGTGTTACCGTTGGAATCCGTTGTGCTTGCGCGGAAATCGTACATGCCGTCCGAAAGTCCGGTTGTGTTCCAGACTACAGTCAAAACATAATACTGCTCGTTGGTCGTCTCAGATGCCAATGTTTGCCAATCGTCCGTCCCCGCGGGAGAGTACTCCAGAGAAACGGAAGCGAGCTTCGCGTTGTCCATTGCCAAAACCTTGATGGTCTGGTTCGCTCCCGCGTTGTCTCCGCTTTTCGGGCTGACGCTTCGAATAATCGGTGCCTCTGTGTCCGGCGATACCGTCACTTCCGCGATTGAGGATATTTCGCCCACGTTCCCGGCGATATCTTTCGCCGCCACACGGTAACGGTAAGCCGAACCGTAGTTTACGCCGGTATCGTAGAAGTTCAGCGTCTCGCAGTCGGCGATCTGTGTAAAGTGATCCGAACCCGCGGCTGCCCGATAGATCATGTAAGAAGCGATATCTGTCTCTTCGGGAAGGTCCCAGAAAAGGCTGACCATTCCTTTCGTTCCGTCGGCCTGAACATTTTCGACGACTGAAGGAGCTGTTCTGTCGATCGCGTACTCACAAACAATCGCAAGCCCGTCTGAAGTTACATTCTCGTTTCCGGCAGCGTCCAGCGCCGTGAACTTCACGAAAATCCGGCCTTCCGGCAAAGCGCTGACATCCCAGTTGTACGAATACTTATATTCTGCTTTGATGCCGGACGGAGTGAGCGTGGCAAGATCCGTCCACGCATCATCAACCGTTCTCCGGTAGCTTAATGAAAGCGATGAACTGCCCACATTATCCGTCACGGTCGCGGTCAGAGCGATCTGATTACTGTAATTGGACTGGATCGGACCCACTTCGGTAATCTTCGGACCGATCGTGTCGGACGATGTTGTCAGCGTGACCACATCCGAAGGCTCTCCGCGGTTTCCGAGATCGTCATACCCGACCACCCGGAATGAATACTCCGTATCCGGCAGAAGATTCTGCACATAGAAGCCCGTATAATTCTTTTCCTTGCCGACGGCTTCGTACTCACCGCCTATTAACTGCTCGATCTGAAAATAGGAGAAATCTTCATCGGTAACGTCAGCCCATGTCAGTTCCGCATACGCGGAAAAAGCCTCGGCGGTCTCGATCTCGATCTTTGGAATACCGACCGTATCCACCGCGAAAACCGTGGAACACGCATTCGTGCTGTCGTTGCCGCTGGTATCCGTAGCGATCGCGAAAACCGTGTAATTCCCGCTCAGCGATTCCGTGTTCCAAACAATGCTTCCAACTCCGTTATTCGTCGGTACTTCTCCGATCAGGATCGTCTCTTCCGATCCTTCCGCTTGATAATAGGCGGAAACCGACGCGACGGACACATTATCCGTAGCGGTAACGGTCAGTTTAACCGACTTCCCGATCCGGCCTCCGTCCGGAGTAATTCCGGTCACCAACGGGTTGGTCAAATCCCGGTTGTCCTTCCACACTGCGGAGAAAACCACATTGCCTTGAACGGTGTATGAATCACCGGGCTGATATGCCATAGCTCCGTCATTCCACTCGATGAACTCGAATTCTTCACGCGTGAAACGATTCTCGGCCACCGTAACGGTAGCACCCAAAAGGGTATGGATATCCCTTGGCGCTTCTCCGGATACTCCTTCAAGGTTCGGAGCGTACGTTACGGAAAAGCTTTCCATAGTAACGGAAAAGTCCTGTATAATGGGCAATTTGTATTCCGTATCGCTGATCAGATATACGGGGATCAGTTCCTCTCCGTTTGCGGAGACGGAATAGGATCCCGCCGGGATACCGGAAATCGAATATCTGCCGTCAATATCGGTAATGCCCTCATATTCATTGATTCCGTCACTGATACAAACGGGAACAAAACTCAGAGGATTATTTCCGACGTCCGTGACAATACCTTCCATGCGTGCGGAATCCGCAAAAATCCTACGTTTGGACTCCGCCAGACCTTCATCGTACGAAACCGTAAAATGATTCGTATTGAAATGCCCGGTGAATCCCGTGATCGGCTCCCAATCGGAAGGAAGCGTGATATTGCTTCCCAAGACGAAGCATCCATCCGGATTCTGTTCGATTCTTGTTATCAGATTTTCGGAATCCCTTATTACTTGAGCTCTTCCGACACCGCATATTTCGCATGTTTGCGCCTGAGACAGATAGAAAATCGTATTGATGATCAGCGCGACTTCATCATCACTCAGGTATGGTCGATGTCCCATCTGGGACATTCCGACATTGCCGGTCGTCGTCAGATAAAAGTTATTGGTTCCGGTAAATCCGTTAAATTCGGTAATAATATTCTGGGTTCTGCCCGCGGACTCTGCAAAATCCACCCATACATCCCCGTAGCAGAACTGAGCATTGCTGTGCGTCGCATACGAGTTCAGCGTATAAAAGCTGCCTCCGTCGATGTTTTTCTTTTCGCCGTTCATCAGGTTGAACGGATACTGAACCACCTGTCCTTCTTTTCGAATTCTCAAAAAATCGGTAAATACGGAGTTCGACGTTCCGTCATTTCCTACGAAGTTCTGTGATTTTGTAAGGATCTTCGCGCTATCGAGAATCAAGGCATCCATGTTCCAATGGGTTCCGGAAGTGGGCGTCGATGTTGATGTCGGAGCGTATACCCCTTCGCCCGCCGGAACCGGGCTTTCGCCGGTATCATGATAGCAAATTGTGTCATGACCGATCAGAAATCCGTATCCTTGTCGGATGTACTCGGATAGTGCTTCCCGGGCAACTCCGCTGATATCTTTGTTGGAGTTTGCATCGGAAAAGCCGACCGTTACCAAATCGTATTTATAATTCCCTTCCTCATCGAAGAGATACAGATCAGGATTGGCGTTGAATGTGTTCAGGTATACCGAGTCAATCGTTAAACTTAGCCCGTTCGGCAACGAATGAGACAGGAGATAGTTAATAATTGAATTTTCCATGCGTTTATCGCTCGGATAAACACAAAGTATACTGACATCCTTTTTTTCAAGATCGTAATCATAAACATACGGAGTCGGACTGGGCGTAGGGGTCGCCGTCGGAGTCGGACTCGGTGTCGGCGTTGCCGTGGGGGTAGGCGTAGGGGTCGGGGTTGAAGTCGGCGTCGGTGTCGGACTCGGCGTTGCTGTTGGCGTCGGTGACGGTGTCGGGGACGGAGTCGGTGTCGGCGTCGGCGCTCTGACCGTGACCGGGATCATAATCGAAACGCTCTCATAACGACCGTGTTCGGTCGGAACAAACAGTGCCTCGAAAGAGCCCGATTCTGTTGGAACGATCGAAGGATCGACCCACTGGGCTCTGCCGTCCACGCTTGCATCAACGACGTAAAAATTGAAAATATCGCTCAACGCTTCGCCCAAATCGATATCCCGAACTTCCGGGATCGAATAAATGACCGGGACTCCCTTGATCACTTCAATGAGAAGTGTGGTACGGGCTTCTTTATGATTTTCATCCGCTTCGATATAAGCTCTGATCTCCGCCGTGCCCAAATCAAGGAGAGAAACGGTATTCGCGGTGAGAGAAACGACATTTTCCCCGCTCATCAGTTCATATGTCACGGCGCCTGTTCCCAAGCCTCCGATGGCTTCGATCGAAAAATCCGGCGTGCCGTATTCAACTGATATGTTGCTTTCCTCGAAACGAAAATTCGTCTGATCCAACTTCATCAGTGTCGCGCCGCCGGGGATGAAATCCTGTTCAAAGGTCATTTCATCGCACACAGCGGAACAATGGTATTCCTCGATCCCGGGAATATAGACGCAGATGTTTTGCAGTTCATCCGTGACTATATCCTTGATCCCGTACGGATACTCCGTTCCGTTCTGCGTCAGCGTCAGTTCGGTCACCGGCAGACCGACCGCGTCGGTTAACGGAATGATCGTTCTGAAAACCTCAATCCCCTGCGAATTATAAGTATACGTAGACGTCAGAGGATGAATGGAGCCTCCGTCGATCGTAATGATCGCGGGTTCCTCGGCATGTTCCCCGGATCCGATCGTTACGGGAACGATTACCGGCTCCGATGGATCACCGGGTTCCTCCGCTGCGCGATCATCGACTTCGAATATCGTTCCGCCCGATATTGTGATTTTGCTCGCGACCGGTTCTGTTGTATCTATATAATGTTCAACCGCTCCGCCGCCGATACCCGCGCTCTGGATTCCATCCGAATCGTCCGGAAAATCAGCATTATAATATTCATCGAGACAGGTACTGCCAAAGGCATAGACTGATCCGCCTTCGATCAGTATTTCGGATGCGTTCCGTTGCTGACCCGCACCGATGCCGGCGCCGCCATTATTACCATACGCATGAATAACTCCGCCGGTAATCGTGATTGTACCGATCATATCATAGTAAGGACTTCCGCCGATACCGGCCGCGCGATCTCCGCCAAAACCGGTGATGTTTCCTCCGTTGATGAAAATGTCCGGAGACGGACCGAATCCGGCTCCGATACCGGCACCATTTACCCCGCCTGTTGCAGTGATTTCACCGCCATTTATGGTGATGGTGCATTCCGAATTTGAAATACTTGTACTCCCGTTATCCGCCCGGCCGATTCCCGCGGCATTTGTCCCGCCAACGGCTGTGACGGTTCCGCCGCTTATCGTTATCGATTGGAGTTCTCCTTGCATTCCGGTTCCTATTCCGGATCCGTGCCCCAAACTCGTCGCATCAATCACTCCGTCTTCGATCGTGATCGAAAAACCCTCTGAATAAGAACCGCCGCCGATGCCCGCTCCGTTCATATCGGATCTTGCCGTGATGTCTCCTCCGGTGATCCTTATGGATCCGCCACCGCCCTCGTAGCCGTCGCCGATACCCGCACCGTTTCCGGCTTCAGATACGGCGGTGATTTCTCCTCCGGAAATATCGACGGATGCGCCGCTTCCTTCATACCCTCCGCCGATTCCGGCTCCGCTTCCTTTGCTTGAAGCGTTGATCGTTCCGCCTTCAATCGCAACCGAAACGGTTTTCGAACGATATCCGCCTCCGATACCTGCACCGTAAAATTCGGATCTTGCTGTAATATTCCCTCCGGTAATCCGGATTGATCCGCCACCGCCGTTATATCCGCTACCGATACCCGCACCGCCTCCGGCGGAACTTGCCGTTACCGTTCCTTCGTTAATATCAACCAGGCCGCAGGAGCCTCCGATTCCGGTGTCGATACTATAGCCACCGCCGATACCCGCTCCGTAGTATGAAGAACCAATCGCCGTAACGATTCCGCTATTGATCGTAATGCTTCCGGCATCCGGATAATCATTATCGCCGCCGATCCCGGCGCCGCCTACGCCCCCTGTCGAGCTCAATTCACCGTCCGTGTCACTCGATACGGTAAGCGTCGCTCCCGAAGGGACCCGTATTCCTGCATAGTAGGGTCCGCTAACGATCGAATTGAATCCGATCAGGTCCAAATTGACCATTGCGCCGGACTCTAAAATGAAGCAACCGTAAGGAGCTAATGATTGATCGTATTGGATATTGACAGAAGAAAGTGAGATGTTATGCGTTCCGCCGGACACAAGTACGGTATTGGGAGATGCCTCCGAACGGTCTGTTTGCGTAATGATATATCCGTCCGGGTCCGCATCGGAAATCAAATTTCCGACCCCATCGTATGCGCTGATTGTATCCTGACCGATCACAATATCGCCCTTGTCCACGTACAGTGTCGTTTTTATTCCGTCCGCCTCGGTCGGATCCAATCGGACACCGGCTTTTTGAGAGGCCGCCACAGCTTCCGCCACGTTTGTCTCTGCACCGATTATCGGGTAAAAATCGCCGATCGGAAGCATACAAAACGAAAGAATAATCGCGAAAAGTCTAGTGGAGAAACGATGCTTGGTCGGAATATTCATTTGGAACCCCCTCAAAAAACACGAAATTATGGATGTCGAAATGGTTTGCTGCTAAGTTACTCTGTCATTACGGAAAGGATATTTCCGTTCGCATCATATTCGTATGAAACGGTGCTTCCGTCCGGATAGGTCACACGAATCAGGCGACCGAGCAAATCGTATTCATAAATCAGATCCCCCTTATCGATAACCTGCTCTCTTGGGAGGACTGTGATTTGCAGACTGTCGGATCGCCCGGATTCCGCCTCCGTTACAGTGATTGTGGTCTCGCCGGGTAACAGTGCGGTCAGCATACCGGAGGTATCTATCGTTGCGATACTCACATCGCTACTGGTCCATGCCAATTCACTGCCGGATGCTCCCGAAAGCGTTAGTTGATAAATCCCGCCTTCATGAACTTCGGTATCCAAAGGAAGAATCAACAGGGTTTCCGTAGTCTCTGTTGGGACCGTTACGGAGGTCGTTGTCGGGGATGTTGTAGAACTCGTGGTCGTCGGTGTCGGATCGAGCGGACAAGCCGTACACATAATCATGATAACCGCCATCAAACCGAGCGCGATTCCGGTCTTGATACACCGGGTGTGGTCCAGGTAAACTTTCATATTTTTCCCCTCTATAGCATGAAAATATATCAAACATTGCGTATTATACCATCGATGATAAATAATCTCAATAAAAACCGAATGGATTTACGTTAAATATCTTATAAAATATATTTAACTTTATTTACAATTGATACGGAGGCTATTTGTATTGCGGGATCATATAATGACGTTTATTGTTGACTTACGAGCGCGAGTCCCTTACCGGGTTTTTTTACTCTTCCTAAAGTCGCTCCCTGAACTCCTTGATCAGTGCGGGTAAAACCTCGAGCACGTCCCCGACGATCCCGAACGTCGCGATCTTGAAGATCGGCGCGTCGGGGTCTTTATTGATCGCGATGATGGTATCGGAAGAGGACATTCCGGCCAGGTGCTGGACGGCGCCCGAGATGCCGCACGCGAAGTAGACCTTCGGGCCGACGGTTTTTCCGGTCTGACCGACCTGATGATTGTATTCGATCCATCCGGAGTCGACGACCGCGCGGCTCGCACCGATACCGGCGCCCAGAACCTCCGCCAGTTCTTCGACGAGTTTCAGATTCTTCGGATCGCCCATTCCCCGGCCGCACGATACGATGATGTCCGCCTCGGCCAGATTGACCATTCTCCCGTTATGGTCCGCAACCGGCGAGACCTTTGTGGACGGGACCGGCGGAACGGAGACGGCGGGGCGGATGATCTTTCCTTTTCGGGTCGGATCCGCGGGGATCGGCTTCATGACCTTCGGGCGTACCGAGGACATTTGCGGTCTGTGGTTCGGGCAAATGATGGTCGCCATCAGGTTTCCCCCGAATGCGGGTCGCGTTTGCATCAGGATCTTCTTTTCGTCGTCGATTTTGAGGCTCGTACAGTCGGCGGTCAAACCGGTTCCGATCCGGGACGCGACTCTCGGCGCCAGGGATCGGCCGTACGCCGTCGCGCCCATTAGGACGATTTCCGGCTTATAGGACCGGATCAATTGTGCGAAAACGTCGGTATACGATTCATCGTTAAAATCCCGAAGCGTCGGATCATCGACAACATATACGTTATCCGCGCCGTGAGCGATCAGGACCTCCGCCGCGGCGTCCGGCTTCTCGCCGATCAGGACCGCGGAGAGCTCGACTCCGAGCTGATCGGCAAGTTTTCTTCCTTCGCCTAAAAGTTCAAGCGCGACGTTTGAGGCGATGCCGTCCTTCTGTTCGGCGAAAATCCAGACCCCTTTGTAGGCGGAAAGATCCGCGGCAGGAGCCACTTCGTCTTTGGTAAAATCGATCGCGAAAAACTTACAGGAGGATACACAAGCGCCGCACAAGGTGCAGTTATCTTGAATCACTGCTTTTCTGTCCGTGATTTGGATCGCGCCGAAAGGGCACGAGCCGACACAAATTTTACAACCGACACATTTTTCGGGAATGATTCGAATGCTTGCCATCTTCTTTATTCCCCCGCCTTCATGAAATGCATCGACAGAAGCCGGTCGGTAAGCTTTCGGGCCTGCTCCTCCGGGGTTCCCTCAAACATCTCGCTTTGGACGTCATGGACCGGCACAAAAGTCCGGATGACCTGAGTCGGCGAGCCCTGAAGGCCGCACTGCGTCTTGTCGGCGCCGACATCGTCGGCGGTCCATACGGCGACTTCCGTCTTTTTGGCACGCATCATACCCTTCAGGGAAGGAAGGCGGGGTTCGTTGATCTCTTTCACTACGGTGATCAACGCGGGAAGGGTCAGTTCGATATCGTCATACCCGTCGTCGGTCAGCCGTTGGCATCGGATCCGCCCGTCGCCGATTTCGGTTATTTTCCGCACATACGTCGCGTGCGGGATCCCGAGCTTTTCGGCAAGACTCGGTCCGACCTGGGCGGTATCGCCGTCGGTCGCCTGTTTGCCGCAAATGATCAGGTCGTATGCTCCGATTTTTCGAATACCCATCGAAAGAGCGTATGCCGTGGCCAGTGTGTCCGCGCCGGCAAACGCGCGATCGCTCAGTAATACACATTCGTCGACGCCGAGGGCGACGGTTTCCCGGAGCATTCCCGCGACGGCGGGGATCCCCATGCTTAATACGGTCACTTTGCCTCCGGTCCGGTCTTTGATCCGAAGCCCTTCCTCGACCGCGTACGTATCGAACGGATTAATTACGGATTCGACTCCCTCACGGATGATCGTGTTGGTTTCCTTGTTCATTTTGACTTCCGTTGTAGCCGGAACTTGCTTGACACAGGCGATAATGTTCAACGTTGATACTCCTTAACGTGAGAATGATTTTCGAAAAGCCGGCGGACCCGGCGACTCATCTTAATGATTCGCCGAAAACTCCTTCAGTAGATTCAGGGCGATGATATTTCTCTGGATCTGGTTGGTGCCCTCGTAGATCTGGGTGATCTTCGCGTCCCGCATCATTTTTTCGACCGGGTATTCCTTCATATAGCCGTAGCCGCCCAGGATCTGCACGGCATCCGTCGTCACCTTCATCGCGGTATCCGACGCCATGACTTTGCACATCGCAGAGTCCTTGGAGATGTTTTTCGCGCCGGAATCGATAAACCGGCACGTCGCGTAAACCAGAGATCTCGCCGCTTCGATCTGGATCGCCATGTCGGCGAGGATATGCTGAACGGCCTGAAACGTAGAGATCGTCGCACCGAACTGTTCTCTTTCCTTGGAATACTTCACCGCTTCGTTCATCGCGCCGGTCGCGATACCGATCGCCTGCGCCGCGACACCGGGGCGCGTCCGGTCGAGTGTCTTCATCGCGACGATGAAGCCGGCGCCTTCCTTGGACAGCAAGTTCTCCTTGGGGACTCTGCAGTGATCGAACACCAGCTCCCGTGTGCAGGAAGCCCGAATGCCCATCTTATTTTCTTTCTTGCCGAACGTAAAGCCGGGCGTGTCTTTCTCGACAATAAATGCCGAAAACCCCCTGGAACCCCTTGTTCTGTCCGTACAGGCAATGACGGTATAGATCTCCGCCTCACCGCCGTTCGTGATCCATTGCTTGGTCCCGTTGAGGACATATTCGTCTCCGTCCGGCGTCGCGGTCGTTCGGATGCCGGACGCGTCGCTCCCGGCACCGGCTTCCGTCAGGCCGAAAGCGGCCATTTTCTTACCCGCCGCGATATCCGGAAGATATTTCTGCTTCTGCTCGTCACTTCCGAAAAGGATGATCGGAAACGCGCCGAGACCGGTCGCCGCGTAGGATAAAGATATTCCGCCGCAACCCCGGCTCAACTCTTCGACGACCAGCGCCATCTCAAATATCCCGCCGCCGAGCCCGCCGTACTTCTCCTCGATATATACACCGCAAAGGTCCGAGTCGGCCAGAATCTTCATGATATCGTGGGGAAATGTTCCTTCTTCGTCATATTGGATCGCCAGCGGTCTGATTTTCTCGTCCGCGATCTGGGCCGCCAGTTCTTTGATCATCGTTTGTTCTTCGGTCAGAAAGTAATTCATTTTCGTATCTCCTTATTGCGAACATATTTCCGCGATCCATAATTATATTGATAGTCAAACCATATGGTTGAGTATAGTACAAAAGGAATGCAGGCGCAATAATTACTTTGATTAACAAATAATTTGATAGTCGTTATTTTTCACGAGGCGATTATATCAAAAAAGCCGCCGGAAACCAAGTCTCCGACGGCCTTTCCGAGGTTACGCTTTCCGGTCTATTTCTTTCGTACCGGAACCCAAATCTCTCCGAACCCGTTCTGGTGCTTCCCCAGGCCGTAGTACATCTCGAACTGCGGACCTTCCGCCGTCTCGTACTCGGAGGACGGAAACCACTCCGACCAGATCCGCCTCCACACGCCCTGCACTTCACATCCCGGCGCGTCGAAGATCGCCCAGGTTGCGGACGGGACGTCGAGGGTCGAAAAACGCGATGGCAAAGTCAATCCTTCGGGCAGGTACTGGCACAGCATGTACTTGAAATCGGTTTCCGTGAAATCATAGAGCGCGGCGATCGTGAAGTTGTCGCCGAATCGCCCCAGCAGGCGGTTCATCTCCTCGGCGGTTCCGTCTTCGCCGCATTTTCTGCAAAACTGCGGCACCTGAAGGAATGCCGTCTCATGGTCCGTGCTGATCTTTTCGAAAACACCGAATACCCGGAAAGCCTCTCTTTGTTCAATACGATAGTTCATTTCTTGGTCTCCTTTAATTGATATTGAGAAGGTCATCCTCGGATAGGCTTTGAGCGAGACGCCCGAATTGCGCGAGGCCGCCGGCATGACGCCGTGCAGATTCCTGTACGCCCGACTGAATGCTTCCGGCGATTCGTATCCGTACTTCAATGCCACGTCGATTACTTTCGTATCGCTTGTCTGCAGTTCGAAGGCGGCCATCGTCAGGCGCCTTCTCCGGATGTACTCCGACAGCGGGACATCCGTTATAAACGAGAACATCCGCTGAAAGTGATACGTGGAACAGCAAGCGATCTGCGCGACTTTGTCGTACGAGATCTCCCCGGTCAGATTGGACTCGATGTAGTCCATCGCCTGATTCATTCTTTCCGGCCAATCCATTGACTTTCCCTCCCTGATGAGACCATCATAATCTTTCGGAGCTTACGAATCCTTGCAGTTGATGCACGAAAATGTCAGGTGTTCTCCCGTCTCGCTCACTGATGAAGCGAACAAGGCAATGCTTTTACTTTCTGTGTACCTTGCGCTGATTTTCACTCACCGTGCAGGTCTGCCTTATCGATCTTTTTCCGGCAGTCCGGACACAACCCTTCGAAAACCAGCCGATGCCGAAAGACCAGATAGCCGGTTTCCTCGATTACGCGCTCATCCAATGCTCCATCGTATGGGATCGGCACATCGCAAACCGTGTGACACCGGGAACAGATCAAGTGATCGTGCCGATCCGCGCGAACCTCGTAACGGTCGGTGACCGGAAGCTTCACATGGAGAATTTCCCCCGTCTGCTCGAGCACATTCAAATTACGGTAGACGGTGCCGCGGCTGATTTTATCGTCGACGGCACGAACGTCCGTATAAATCTGATCTGCGCTCGGATGATCGCAACGCGCCCGGACCGCGTCCAGAACCAATCGTCGCTGTCTGGTACTGCGCTGTTTCAAGATTCACTCACTCCTTTTGTCTACTCCATCATTCCGGAAAGCGTCGCTTGATTCAACTCTGAATTCCTGAGTCTTGAGAGCTCCCTGACTTTATCGAAACAGAGCCCGGCCGCCTTTGAAAAGCGCTCGCCGTATTCGGGATCCGCAAGACAGCAGTGCGCGGCATGGCGGTACTTGATATTTTTCGTAACACAGGCCATGTCTGCGGCGGTGTTTTCAATAAGGAGCTGCTTCTGATCTTCGGTCATCACCCGCCACAGGTTTCCTCCGGCGCGGAAGCAGTCGTCGGTCGGGTCATCCTTGGGATCAAATCGGTACATCGCCCCGTCCAAATCCATCGGCGGTTCCATGACCTCCGGCTGAGCGGTCCATACGCCATAGCTGTTCGGTGTATACGCCGGGGCTCGTCCGTAATTACCGTCGACGCGCATCGCCCCATCGCGGTGATAATCATTGACGGGGACCTTCGCGCGGTTTACGGGGATCTGATTATAGTTGATGCCCAGACGATACCGGTGCGCATCTCCGTACGAAAAGAGTCTTCCCTGAAGAAAGCGGTCCGGGCTGAAGCCGATACCGGGAACGACGTGCGCGGGGGTAAAAGCGGCCTGCTCCACCTCGGCGAAGAAATTCTCCGGGTTGCGGTTGAGCTCCAGAACGCCCACTTCGATCAGCGGGTATTCCGCGTGTCGCCAGATTTTAGTGATATCAAAGGGATTCTCATAATGATTTTTGGCCTGTTCCTCAGTCATAATTTGCACGTACATCGTCCATTTGGGGAAGTTGCCCCGCTCGATCGACTCGAAAAGATCCTTGCCGTGATACTCGCGGTCCATGCCGTTGATTTTCGCGGCCTCTTCGTTACTGAGGTTCTTAATCCCCTGTTGTGTCCTGAAATGAAACTTGCACCAGACGCGCTCGTTCTTGTCGTTATAGAAGGAATATGTGTGCTCGCCGTAAAAGTGCATGTTCCGGAACGACGCGGGAATGCCGCGGTCGCTCATGACGACGGTGATCTGATGGAAACATTCGGGCAAAAGCGTCCAGAAATCCCAGTTGTTCTGTGCCGAGCGGCGACCGGTGTGCGGGTCGCGTTTGACGGCACGGTTCAAATCGGAGAAATTATGCACATCCCGGATAAAGAACGTCGGGGTGTTGTTACCGACCATATCCCAGTTCCCCTCTTCGGTATAGAACTTGACAGCTACGCCGCGGATATCCCGCTCGCAGTCGGCGGCACCGCGCTCCCCTGCCACGGTCGAGAAGCGGATAAATAACTCGGTTTCCGCCCCGGGCGCGAGCACCTTCGCCTTCGTATACTTTGAGATGTCGTGTGTTACCGTAAGTTTGCCGTACGCGCCCCAACCCTTGGCGTGCATCCGGCGTTCCGGAATCACCTCGCGGTTGAAGTGTGCCATCTTTTCCATCAGCCAAACATCCTGCATGACGACGGGACCGCGCGGACCGGCGGTAATCGCGTTTTCATTGTCGGCGACCGGTGCGCCGACCTCGTTGGTCAGTTTTTTGTACTCGTCCATGGTTTTTTCTCCTTTCGGTGGTTTGAATCGTTCGGTTTGTCGTGTTACAAAGAAAGACACATAATCAGAAGCCAGACATAAACCGCGGTTTTCGGTAACATCAGCATGCCGATCTTTGGATTTCGGTTCGCCCAAAGGACGACGGGCAGATAGAAAGCAAAACTGAGAATGAGTGCAAGCCAGACCAAACCGAGACCCGGCGAAGCTTTTCGAAAAACAAAGAACATCGCGGCGACCGTCGCCCCCAGCGCGAAAAACGGAACATTCCGCAAAATGCCCCAGCGGACGGGCGGATACCGTTTTGTCCATCGGTTCTGCGGAAGAAAGCATAACGCGATGCGAACCATCGCAAGGAGACAGACGGAAAACGCCCAGACTTCTGCGTTCGGGATCGCGAAAATGAGCGTCCCGATATGATACAAAATGACGTAGAAAAGGGTCATCGTGATCGAGGTAATTTGCTTTCCGCGGCCGAGCGCCCTTCTGTTTGACTCCTCGTCACCCGAAAGGATCACTCTGATGCGCGGGATCAGGTGAAACGCGTCTCCGCCTACCAGTAACAGGGCCATAACGCCCGCCCAAAATCGCGGCGGATTTCCCGGGGCACCTACAAGGAGAACCACCCCTATGATCGTCGCTGCGGCAAGATAAAGGATATCGAAAACTGCTTCCACCCGTCCGAATACACGCTTCATATCATTCCATCCTCCTTCCGGGCTTTGGCCATCCAAAGAAGATGGATCGTCACGGTAATCCCGATGACAGATAACAGAAGCAAACTCCACATACTGCGGATCAGGGCGCCGGACAGAATCAGCATTCCCCACAACCAAGCCATACTGATGATGAACGTCTTTCTTGTAAGGCCCCTGCGATGCTCATAATTCTCGATATGCTCGCGAAAAAAGGGAATCGCCACGATCCTCGCACGGATCCGGGGCGCCGACGATAAGCAGGCGACCGCCGCCAAAACAAACGGAGTTGTCGACCATACGGGAATCAATATCCCGATTGCTCCGAAAACCAAAAAGAGAAATCCCAGAACGGTCAGCAAGATCGTTTTCAAGGGACAGATCCACCCATCTCTTTCCTTATTAGGACTTATTACTATTATTCTAACACATTCCCGGAATAAATTACAGAAATATTTGATATTTTCCCAAGGGTATCCTCTTCTGATTCCGGCTTTACTCGATCGGGCGTTTCTTGATCCCGAAACAGAAACGCAAGCCGGGAACCCTTCGGATCATTTCATATACCGACATCGTCACGACAAAAGACAAGAGGATAATCAAACCCGCCTGGGCGTATTCATCGGAAACCCATTGAGTGACATAAAAAGCGACCGCCACAAGTACCGATTGGTGCAGTAGATAGACCGGGAAAGCCGCCGCGGCAAAGTACGCCGTTATGCGGGTTCGGAAATTCAGAAACCGTCGGCCCAAGCCGAGAAGGGCCAAGATGCCGACCCATGTGACGACACGGCGATACAATTCATACGGAATCGCCTGATAATCTACCCGGTCAACCAAGATCAGATGAAGAGCAAGCATCGCCACTAAAGCGCCTGTCAGAATCGGCCAGTACTTTTCGATCCGCTCCTGAACTTTTTCTTCGGCCAACACGAAATACCCGAGCATGAAGAGGGCAAAGTTCTCGCCCAAACCCTTGCCCCCGATGACCAATATCGGCGCGAACAACCACAGTATGGCCGCGAAAGTCAGCAAAGCGGGCATGTTCAGGTTATTTATTTTCGATGTCAGCGAGTACTTCCGGGCAAGAAGGATTATAGGGATCGCCGCCAACGAAATCACGAACAAATACAGGATGAACCAGAGATGCCCGGGCGTGAAACCGCCCTCGTACCCGGTCAGATCCGTCCATTTGGTGAAAAACAAAAGATATTGTTCAAAATATCCTCCGGAATATCCGTTGTGAAACCGCTCCGCATAATAGGTCTGGATCGGAATGAGAACGAGGATACCGAAAATCAAAGGCACAAAAAGGCGCTTTACCCGTTCGACGATATAAAGCTTGACCGATCGCTTTTTCAGCGCGTAGCGTGTACTGATGCCGGAGATCGCAAAAAGAAGAGGCATAAACCACGGAGACGTCGCAACGAGAAACCCGCCCAGAAGCGGCATTGAGTCCCCGCGCACGTAAAAACTTTCCCCGTAATGGTTATAGATCATGAACGTATGATAAACAAAAAGCATCAGGATACAAAGTGATCTCAGATTGTCAATGTCGTTTCTTCTCATGCCAAGCCTCTGTGGATTTATTGATGAAATGCTGAGCAGATCCGTATCCTCGGATCCGACCCCTACGCGCCCAGCCAGGGAATAAAGAGTATGAATACCGCCACTTGAATGCCCAGCGCAAGAATCACCGCCGCGGCGCCCATGACGATTCCCGCAACCGCGGCTTTTTTCCCTGCTTGCTTCTCCGCGCCGGTCCTTTTGAGCGCTATGATTCCACAAACGATCGCAAATAATGCGAGTAAATATACGGCACCCAAAAAGTTAACGATTCCGATCGACTCGACAAACCATCCCAATAAAACAGACGCGACAAGAACGACTAAGCTTCCGATACCCAGATACAATGCGACAACGGCCACCCCCGGCTTGGGTGGATTGTTCGGAACAGGGTGATCACTCATCTTCATTCTCCTTATCGATATGCGTCACTCGAAAATCACGCACGGTCGGTGCACAAAAGAATAATTAATGTTTACCCATATAATAGTAGCATTTTTTCTCAAAATAAATGATTATTATGCGCAAATATGCGCAAAAAATGCCGTACGCCAAGATTACACTGCTTTTCGGCCACGTTAAGCCGCCTCGGTCAATACATCGTCAGGAACGCTCTGTGTCGCTTCCATTGGTTCCGTAGTCTCCGTGGCCGACGTCGGTTCCGTAGTCCCGATTTTCTCAGGATTCTCCGCAAATTGATTCCGCCCAGATTTTGATATCCTTCCAATTGCGGAAGTCGCCTTCGGGCGCATCTACTCGTTTCATGACCCATTTTTCAAAGGGGCTCAGCATTTTGGGATCCATTTTTCCTCCGAAACAGGTAATATTCCGGGCATGTATTTTTTCGATGACCGGCCGGAGAGAATCCAGATATAACCGTCCGTCCAATTGTTCAATTGGATTTCCGGGACCCGTCGGGCCGCTGATAAAGAGCCAGACAGGCAATTTTTCCAATGACTCGATATTCTTTTTCATAAATCGCGTCACATTCTTGTGCCAAAGCCCCATATAAACTGAACTGCCGATGATGATTTTTTCATAAGGAGTCAGATCATGCACCGTGCCGGCATCCATCACATCCACCGATGATCCCTTTCGACGAAGTGTATCACCGATTTTTTCGGCTATTTCCGCCGTCGATCCTTTCTTGGAACCGTATACCACCAGTATTTTCTTATCCATTGGTTATTCCTCCTTTTTCAATGTCATAAGCGCATCCGGATACGAACGCAAGAATGAAAAACAGCAGTCCGAGGCTCACGGCAGAAACCATGACCGGGCTGATGACGTCCGGATCGGATATGCCGGGAACAAACCCAAATATTGCTACTTGCAGTGCGAAAAAAACACTCACGGAACCGACGATCAGGAAAGGGCGCCACAGCTTGGACATTAATCGGCGCATGCCTGCCGGCAACACCCTTCTCCACCATCGAAGCGGCTTGCGGATCTGTGTCGACATCGCCCATCCGACCGTAAAGAAGATCACCTGAGCGACTCCGCCTCCGACGAGAAATAACAGGATAAACAGCGCCAGAAATATGGAAGAAGCGTGCTTTTTGTGCATGAACCCCGCCGACCAGATGACGACGATAACACCCACCGACATCGCGGCTATTCCGGTGATCAGAAAATTCGGGATGATGGTAAAGGCCGGCTCGTTTCCGTGAAGCCACATCCGATCTGCCTCTCCGATGGCTTCGATAAAAAAACCATTCGTTGCCGTATTGCCTTGCAGTGTTTCAAAAAAGCCGTGCGCGATACCGCCTATTCCGAAAATGATTCCGAGCGTGGAAACGATCGTATGGATCGCCCGATTGACGGTGCCCGGAATCGTACTTTCCGGATTTTCGCGTATCATTATTGTTCCTCCCCGACTCGTTCGGTCAATGCGTGATCGATCATGCGATCGATCGTTTGTGTCCTCTTTTCTTCATCAAAAAAGTCTGTATCCAGATACGTGTTATAAAACTCCGGATTCATAACGATATGGTGAAAGGGAATCATGAGCTGCATCGCGATAATATTCAATTCTGTTTCATCACAGACAGTAAATATCTCTCGCAACAAGGGCGTAGCCATTTTGCAGGAATTGCGGCAGCCGGACTTGAGCTCGATCGAAATCGCGATTTTGCAGATATTGTGGTACTTAAATGCAGTATTCGCGGTAGTGATCAGCATATTTCGAAGCCGTTCCCGTGCATCGGGTTTGACTTGGCTGTTTGCGTCCGACTTCTCATTTTCGCGGCTTTCCGGGTCGGACTTCTCAATAATCTGACTCATCATCGTCGCCACGACCCGGTTGAGTAAATTTTCTTTGGATCGGTAATAGTAATTAACCAGCGCAAGATTCACGCCTGCTTTTGACGCAATCTCTCGCGTCGTGATCTGCTGTTCGTTTTTTCCCTCAGCCACCAATTCCATCGCGGCCTGAAATATTTTTTCTTTTGCGTTTGCCTCTTCTTTGCTCATATTCGCCGCCTTGGTTTGAACGTGTTTTAATCATGTTTAATTTTACTCCGAATTTACAGATTGTCAACAGCGAATTCTGTCCGGCACAAAATTTATTACTTCCGGACCGGAATCCAAACTTCTCCGAACCCGTTTTGATGCTTTGAAAGGCCAAAATACATCTCGAATTCAGGCATTGGAAATGTGTTGTTCGTATTTGCGCTCTCCCAGTTTCACGATGACGACGAGAAGGAGTGCCGCAACGAGTAGTTTGGCGACAAGTATTTCGTCCGCGATGGCGACTACACCGGGATTGGAAGTGATCAAATTCATAAACGCGAGGGGCGCACCGATGAAAACCGTCCCAATGAAACGAGCCTCCCGAAACACTCTTCCGCTCGACGCGACAATATATGCAAACAACAAGATCGTCGGAGACATAAGCCAAGCATCGACCAGCGACAGCGTAATTACATGATTCGAACTGATCGAGAAATAATGAACGCTTTCCGTATTGAATTTTTCAAACAGGAGACTCGCCGCAACGACACAAACGCCCGTTACGCCCACGACCAAAAGATTGACAATGATTTTAGCAACAACGACATTTCGGAAGGAAGATCCGGTCCCCCGCTCCAGGGCGTATGTCTTTTCGCGAAAATCATGGATCACGTTGTACATCGGATAAAGAAAAAGGATCAATAAACACACAGAAGTGGTAACCCAGAGAAGCATGATTAACACTTCGAACGGATTCCCCCATACGTCCGCCCACCCGCTCGGCAAGATCCAGATCACGCCAAAGAGCGCAACGAGAAAAACAAAGAGTCCTCTCAGGCGATGAAACGTCTTAATAAATTCCCACTTAATCGTCGCCGCCATTTGACATCACCTCCGCATAATAATCATCGACGGACATATTGCGCTTCGCCCGCACTTCTTCGGCATCCACGCTCAGGACCGAATGATCTTTCATAATCAGAAGCTGATCGAAAAGCACCTCCATGTCCTTGATCAGATGCGTCGACAGGATCACCGTCGCGTCCTCCGGAATGTTCTCGAGGATAAATCTCTTGACGTCCCTTTTCATCGTCGGGTCGATCCCGCCCATCGGTTCATCCAATAAATACAGTTTCACATTTCTCGAAAAGGCGAGCATCAGACAAACCTTCTCCTTGTTGCCTTTCGAGAGGTCCTTGATTTTACCTTGCGGATCGATACCGAACTCGCCAGAGATCCGGCGCGCTTTTTGCTCATCAAAGTCCGGAAAGAAGTCGCGATAATACGCAATGGCATCGCGAACGTTCATCCAATCGAAAAGCTGCTCCGGGGCAAGCAGAAAGGAGGTGCTTTTTCTGGTCACGGAGGAAACCGGCACATCCGCGATGCGGATCTCGCCTTGATCCGGAAGCATGAAATTGCCGATCAACCGCAGTAACGTCGTCTTCCCGATCCCGTTATCGCCCAGAAGGCCGATGATCCGCCCCGAGGGAATCGACAGCGTGAGATCCCGGATCACGGAGGTCCCCCGTACTTTCTTTGATACTCCTTTCATGGAAACCAGATCACTCATCCTCTAAAGCTCCCTTCACCTTATTGAGTATCGCTGTGTCGGATAGCCCAACATTGCGCATTTTCGCGATAAAATCCTCGATTTGCCGATCTACCATGCGCTCCTCCAGATTGTCCTTACAGTCGACGAGGACAAAACTTCCGACCCCGCGCTTGGACTTAATGATTCCCTCCGAATCCAGCTCCGTCATCGCGCGTTGGATCGTAAGCGGCGAGACTTCGTATTCCAGGGAATACTCACGCACGGACGGCAACTTCTCGCCGTAAGGCAAAGCTCCGCTCATGATCCGCTCTTTGATATGATTTGCGATCTGGAGGTAAATCGGCATATCCGTTCGAAAATCCATCGCTCACCCTCTATGCTGTGTTGCTTATGTATAACAGTAGTATAGCAGAAGCGCGCCGTCTGTCAAGCGGGCGCGCGAAAACCGGATCGTTTGTTGATTTTCTTTTCGGGCAACAAGAAAGTCAGTCGACACAGAAAAGTCATATGGTTATAATCTGTCATGTGCCCGAGCCGTTTTCAGTCGGCCGCAGACACGATCATGTCCCCCCGGAGGAAAACCGAATGAAGCACAAAGTCCCGATGATCAAGACAATCAGCCTCATTGCTGCGATCGTGACGGGATTCTTCTTCAATGCGATTTTCGTATCGGAATGGGCAACTCGAATCGGTATCGATACGTCAATAATCTCCGGCTTTCTTTTCTGGGCGATCTGCGCATTTAGCATATACATCTTGATCCAACTTGTCGTTTTTCGAAAACTTAACGTGTTCGAGCGCCGTATTCTACTTGTCGCCTACCTCCTTCTGGTGATCGCGGGCCTGTTTCTACGGCCCGCACACACACGACGGATCTCTTTAAATCCGATCAGTTTTATTTCCGACTTGCGGAATGATTCGTCTTCCATCTTTATACACCTGATCAATCTTTGCCTGTTCATACCGCTCAAGCCCCTTCTTCATTGGAACAAATGGAAGGTGAGCGTTTTTTTTGTCGTTCCCGGATTCCTGCTTCTGGAGATTCTTCAACACTTCTCCGGTCGCGGATATGCGGATGTCGGAGACATCGTTCTTTACCTGACGGGCTACGGTATCGGAGCGCTCATTCTCTATTTCGTTTGCGGCAGGAAAAAGAAGGAACCGGTGTAGGCGTGTGCGAAAATCGAAACGAGTGCATACCACACGGTAATTCCATCAGTCGATACTATTCTCCGGATCGCTTCGTCAGAGAGTGAGCACCAACCGCAGATGGGCAAGAGCACTTTCGCTGAGATATGATTCTTGCTCTCTCAAAAGTTTCAGAATCGTCGTTTTTTGTTCCTCCGTCGGGGCCGAAAACGAGCGATTATAAGTTCCGAACCAGCGGATAAATTGTGTCCTGCACATGTTCCGCAAAGGCTCATGCTTATCGGACATGAACCGCAAAATATATATCATTCGCTGCCATTTACCGGCAGAGAACAACAGCGCCGCACACTTCATTTTCGTACTTCCGTATGGGGTCATGCTGAAAATCTCCTCGATCCGATCATAATCGTGGATCCGGTACTTTTGGATTAATTCTTTCGCGGTTTTTACAATTCCCCCATGCCCGGACAAAAGCATTTCCGGAATGACCGCGCCGTATCGGCGGGGATCCAACCGCATCAGAGAAATCATCGACGCGCGAATCACGTCGACCCTGTCACTTTTAAGGTAAGGCTCGATCATTTCGCAAATCGCCGGTGATCCGACTTCACCCAGACCGAGGATAGCGACGGCAGTGTGAGGGTTTTGTCTTTCCATGTAAAAATTCAAAAAATCAAACCCGGGATCTGTTTTTGTGATAAGGCTTCTTGAAAACTCTCGAACAAACGCGTTCTTATCGGTCAACAACGACTCCGCTTTCCGAAAAATATCTTTCCGATCCAAATCGTCAAGATACTTCAGCGCGGCATATCGAACACCGGAATATTTATCCGTAAGAAGCGCATCAGCCAGGTCGGATACATCCAAATCGGTCTTAATGAGCGATTCAAACGCCGTTTTACGCGAAAGCGGATCCTTTCCCCGCAAAATGTATTTTCGCAGTATCTCCCGGTTCTTCTCCGGAGACCTCAGCAGGATTCGAAGACAAGCATTTCGGATTCCGGAGTTTGAATCAAACAAGCCATCTTCGACGATATGTATATTCGCCGGGTCATTGATGACTGTGTCAAAAAGATGGGCGATTTCGGGATACGCACACCTTGTACTTCTTCTTAATCTGTCTATCAATGATATGGATTGAAGCAGTTCCTGCTCAGAAGCCACTTTCAATCCTTCCGAAAATGAATCAAACGCCGTCTGCCGAACTTCTCCCACCCAATCGTTCAGCCTGGGGATCACAAACGGCAAAGTCGCTTCAAATTTACCAAGATATTCTACCGCTCTTTGACGTATATAGCCGTTCGAACTAAAGGTCGAAAAAATGACTGCGGCTCGCTTTTCCTCTGGAGACATCCCGGAGGTGATGAAATCAGTAATCATCTCCGCCTTCCAAATTGCAGAGCATGAATAATGGGGTTGACGCATATGCGCCCCAGCTTCTACGATTTGGTCAAACGTTGAACGCCTTAAGAAGGCGGCGAGGGTTTGTGCCGCCTTTTTTGTATACATGGGTATATTCTCTGCAAGAACAGAGAAAATGCACGGAATCGCCCACAAATGGCCGGCGTTCAAGTCTTCGATGAAGCCGTCCAGGCGCGATGAGAAGAATGGAACTTGTTTGCGCTTAAAAAACAACATTAGTCACCCGCTTTCCCGCCTGACATCAATTATACCCAATTCTGAAAAAAGGCTGTAATGCGACGGTTTCCCGGCAGTGCTGTCAATCCCCGGTCACCCGGCAGCCTGCTTTCTCCCTCTATGCCTTAAAGTTATAGATCGGAACGATGCGTTTCTCCACGTCGACGGTCGGACGGATCTGAGCGACGATATCATCCAGGCTCTTGTATGCCATTGGCGATTCATCGAGCGTTCTACTCGTCACGCAAGTCGAGTATATTCCCTCCATCTGCTCCCGAAACTCGTCGAGCGACAATTTGGAAAAGGCCTCTTTTCGACTCATCAGACGTCCCGCCCCATGCGGCGCGGAGTTGTTCCAATCCTCATTTCCTTTGCCGACGCAGATCAAACTGCCGTCGCGCATGTTGATCGGAATCAGGAGCCGCTCACCCTTATGGGCCGACACGGCGCCTTTTCTGAGGATCATCTCGTCGGTATCGACATAGTTGTGGATCGTAGTAAACCGATCACACTCGTTCAGGTTAAGCCCGGAAAGAACCACTTCCGTCATCGCTTTTCGATTCAGCACCGCGAACCGCTGGATGATTTTCATATCGTGGATGTAATCCTCGAAAAGCCGTCCCTCCAGATACGCCAGATCCTTGGGGATATCGATCGGTAAATCATGTTTGCCCTTCATCGACCGGACCGTTTCGAATATCTCCTGTTCGCGCCCTTCACTTTTAAGCTTTTCGATCACGTCATCGATCTGGTAGTTCGCATGACCCTTCATCGATTTTGCTGCTTCATTCTGGTAGTACTTGGCGACTTCGTTTCCGATGTGGCGACTGCCGGAGTGGATCACCAGGAAAAGACATCCGTCTTCATCCCGGTCGACCTCGATAAAATGGTTACCGCCGCCCAAGGTACCGATGCTGTTTCGCGCCCGCTCGATGTTCACAAACCCGGCACAACGCAAAGCCTGCAGATCGATCTCTTCGTGTAACGGATGCGGGCTGTTACGGATCGAAAAACCGCTCGGAATCTCACGGCGGATCAAAAAATCGAGTTGATCCAACTCAATATCATGATCCCCGAGACAAACAGTCTCCATGCCGCATCCGATATCGACACCCACCATACCGGGAACGATTTTGTCGGTGACGGTCATCGTCGTTCCGATCGTGCATCCCATACCGGCGTGCACGTCCGGCATGATCCGGATTTTGGAGGACGAAAATTCCTCCCGGTTGCAAACTCCGCGGATCTGTTCTTCGGCGGACTGATCCAATCGCGAACAAAAACAGACCGCCTGATTGTGAAATCCCTTGACTTCGATCATTTTCTTGCCGCCTTTCCAGTTCAGTGCTCCCCGCGCGGGGTCATCCCCGCGCGGGAAACAACACTTGTACTTAATTATCTTTGCCCCTCAGGATCGATGTCAACTGCGTGAGAACATCTCCGTTTCCGCCGAGGTTAATACTCCCGACATTCTCACAGATCCGCTCGACGTACTCCAACTCCTTGAGTTTTAAGAGCGTCCGGTTCTCGTCCATCAGTTTGGCCGTGTTCAGAAGCGACCGCGTGGAGGCAACCTCCTCACGCCGCGTGATGACATTGGCCTGCGCACGCTTCTCGGCGACAAGCACAGTGTTCATGATATCGCGGATCTCGCCCGGAAGGATGATGTCCTTGACCCCGGCTGAAGCAATCTGAATGAAGAGAGAATTTTCGTTCATCTTCAAACGTTCGAAAACATAACGCGACATTTCCTCTTTATTTTCGAGGATCTCATCGATTCTGTACTTTCCGACGTACTCACGGAGCGCCAACTGAGCTGCGACGTGGAGCTGTTCCCGATAGTCGTCGATCTCGCTGTCGATCCGCACGCAGTCAACGACTCTGTAAGTGCACACGAAGTTGATCCGTAAAGCGACCTTGTCCTGAGAAAGGATCTCCTGCCCGGAAATCTCCATCTTCGTCAACCGCGTGTCGACGAGGCTGACCTCCACCTTCACGTCGTTCTTCCAGAAGTAGTACGTTCCGGGCTCAAGGACGCGGACGAAATTGCGGTTAAAGCTCAACCGCCCTTTCTGGAACCCGGCTACCTCATACTTCACGAAGTATGCCTCAGGGATCTTCGAAAAGAGGTAACCGGGCACATCTTCAGAGACCTCCGGAGTCGTGATGTCTACAAGCTGGAATGTTTGCTTCGAGTAAACAGACCAGAAGGCATACTTGCCCTGACTCAACACCTGACGGAATCTCCCGTCAACAAAATGCAAGGCCAGTTTGCAGTCGGCAACATCGATCACTTCAACCGATGCGAGAATCGCCGGGTCGTCGAGAAGGATCTCCAGAGAAGCGTTCTTCGACGCAACCATCCGATCCAGACTTTGCAACTCGATCTGTACGTCGCTCAAAAAAGAGTACTTCCCTGCGCGCAACATCTTCACATACTTGCCGTTCTTGAAAAGAAGGCCTCTCTCGTTCTCTTTAATTACTGTTTTCATATTCATACCCTCCTTCAGGTTTTATAGCGTTGGCGATTGCCCGTGCACCGGCCGCGGCCGGAATCTTCAGGAGAAAGAGTCATAAGCGGGACGCTGAAGTATGACTTACTCTCTCTTTGCCCCGGTATCCGATCCCGATCAAGGCTTCCGACACACTGTCTTTCGGGTTCGGATACTGCCGAAGCATTCCTTTTCGCGAAAGACGGGACAATCGCTTCCAAATTGGCCGAATTTTACATCGGCGCGGCTGCCTCTACGACAGCGGTTCACCAAACCATGTTTTTACAACACGCGCAGGAATCGAACCTGACTAACACCTTGTGGGTCACTTACCCTTTTACGGCTGTGACAACCATGCACAAGTCCCCGTGTGGCATACGCTTCGGAACCTCCTCGCGCACCGCCGTGTCTTTGAAACACGCGCAACGGCACCTTGCATACTCATCATGCCAAAGGAGAATCATCGGTTCACGGAAAAAAACCTGCGAACTTCGTTGAAAAATCCCGGATCAAGTCCGGGATGTCGTTTTGCGGATTGTTTTCGAGCGGAAAAAGAAGCGGCGGGAATCATTCAAATCAGAGCGGATACAGCTCCATCTGTTTTTGAAGCCGGTAACGGATCAGCTCGATAAAGCTCTCCGGCTCAACCACCCTTACAAAGGGTCCGAAGGAGAGTACGCGGATCAGGATCTCGGTCTCGTCGGTCTGATCATAACGAAGCGCCACCCGATAACGGTCCTCCGCGATCCGTTCCGCTCTTTTTTCAAAATGAGCGAAGTGCAAGAACAGTCGCTCCATCGCGTTTCTTCGGTCGATCAATTCCAGGGTCAGAGAACAGGTTTTCCCAATGCGTGACTTTCCGTGATCTAGCTGCTCGCCGGGGTAAGGATTACAGGAGATGATTTTTGATAAGTTGATCGTACCCGCATACCGGCACCCGGTCGAGATCAACCGGAACTTATCGTCCTTCTCCGAATACTCCAGATGATCCGGCAGAACCTTCATAAACATGGATTTCCCATAACGGTTCAGGATGCGAATGCCCAAAGGCGTCTTGTCTCGGATCGCGCTTAGGATCACACGGAAATTGCGGATATATGTCTCATCCGAATAATCATCTCCGTCCCCGTACCGGTCGAAAACCACATAGTCCTCCGGAGTAAACAGCGGATCGACATCATCGAGTCCTTGGAATTCCACCCCGAAAAGCGCCACGCGCGGATCGAGCGAGACTGCCTTCAGCCAACGCTTCTGGATCGTCGCAAGCGGCATCGTCGGCGCATGGCGTATCGGGGTCTTCAGATCATGCCCGAGCAACTGCCATCGCGCTTCTTTAAGAGCCGGAACGATCGTCAATACACTCTCGGAAAAGGCATGTTCGTCCGTGATCTCCCGGAGATCTTTTTCCGAAAGATTTCCGTTTACGGCCGCTTCCAAAATTTTCGCGACCGTCTGGTAGTACGCGCCGTACATCTCACTGAAAATCACGTCGCATATCCTCCATCCGCCTTTGACTCCGTCTCCATACCATACATCTGTGCCATCGCGCGAAAATCCGCCCGAAACTGCTCTTCCTGTTCGCGATCCGAGAATTCTAGGTTCACGATCCTGCATAAATAGGATCGAATCCACGGATTCAGTTCGGTCGGATCATAGACATCCGCCGTGAATCGCAATGTGTGTTCGTCCAGTCGCTCAACCGTCCCGCAGCGCTTCTCACGTTCCAGGCGCTGAATAATATACTCTTCTCCGTCATCGATATGAACGTCGAAAAGAACCCTCTGAGTGCGCGATTCGTTTTTTCGGGTCATCACGCCCCACATGTGTTGACACATGCGGTCGAGCTTTTCACGAAGTTCGTTAAATCGGTTATTCTGTTCGCCGATCTCTACGCTTCGCAAGTAATCCGTCCGGAACACCCGGATTTTCTTCATTCGTAAGCAAAACACGAGAACGTACTGTCGACCGCTCTGAGCGCTGATATAAATCCGCAAAGGAACGACGCGATCCCGGGTTAAGCCCCCCCTCCGGCTTTGATTTTCAAGTGTGACCTCACGCTTTTCGCGCATCGCGAGAAAAAGGTCGCACAGCGCTTCGCTGTCGAGCGCGTGAGTGATGTAATGGTGCTTAAAGGTAAATGCTTCCGGCGCTCCCCGCCCTTTATCGAGAAGAAAAGACCCGATCACCCCGCACGGCGCGATCTCCGAGAAGAAGTCGAGCAGATCCGTGTGCTCCGAAAGATCGGTATCCTCCGCTCTTCGATACAGGACCTGCCTTCCCTCTTTTTCCGCTTGAAGAAGACCCGCTTCGGTGTATTCCTTGAGTTTTTTTCGCAGGGTCGAATCGTCGACGGATATCGGCTCTTCGAAAAACGACAAATACCGGTTATTCATCTCGTCCATGATCTCCGATACGGTCATCGCGACGTCCGGCGAGTGGAGGATGTCAAACAGGATGAAGTGAAGAGTAATGTCGCCGTCGGTAAAACTGCTGGTTTTCCAGGCTCTGAAAAGCGGGTTGTGCGGGCACGCACGGCTGTCGATCGACAGGAAGCAATTTTTCCCGTCCGGAGTCTGGCTGAAGCCCATATAATCGCCGAGCCAGCTCTCGACCCGCCGCTTCTCGTCGTCATAAGAGCGCGCGCTTTTTTGTGAGAACTGCTCCCGGCTCTTAAAGCCGTACACGTAGAACTCCCTCATGTATTCACGGATTCGCTCAAAACTCTTGATGCGCTCGTTGTAGGCCATGGTTTACATCCTTATCGCTCATTTATTCCCGGTTTGGAGGTTGACGTTTCACGATTTTCGTTAGTCTTTCCGTTTATAGATCGATCACACAGTTTCCCTCTCACCCGATCAGCCAGTTCGAGACATCTACGATTTTAATCCCTTCGTATTGGTACGATTCATGTCTTGTTCTTGCAATAATAATTTTCGGGTAAGCATCTTTGATTTGCAGGAGCGGATCCACTTCCCGTGCAAAGGTTTTCGGGTCGCTGATATTGTCCGAAACCTGTATGTAAAGTTTCTCATCCCGCCGGATGGCAACAAAATCAATTTCTCTTCTATACAAGATCCCGGCGTACAATTCATATCCCCGGCGCAACAAGTCGATCGCGATTATATTTTCGATCATTCGTCCGTAATCGAGATTTTTAGTCCCGAGTTTAGCATATCGAAAAGCGTGATCGCTCAGATAGTATTTATGATTTGAGGATAAGTATTTCTTTCCCCTGATGTCATATCTTCTCACTATGTAAAATGCAAAGGCATTACAAAGATATGCCATATATGCACTGACTGTCTTATGGTTCACCGCATCCCGGTTGCCGGTCAGCGAGTCCGCTATACTTCTCGCTGACGATAGATTTGAAATGTTATCCAACAAAAAATCTGTGACCCGGTCCATCAAGGCGATATTCCTGATTTTGTACTTCTGTCGAATATCGCGGATGATCAGAGTATCAAATACATCAGCGATGTATTGATACTTCTCGTCTGTCGAGGTATAAGCGTAGGATCCCGCCATGCCCCCCTCAATCAAAAAACGCTCATATGCTTCATACGGATCACTAAGCGAATAGTAGTCCATGAATTCCGGTAACGAAAACGGAAATACCTCGATTTCGAAGGTTCTGCCCGTAAAAAGTGTCGCCAAATCGCTGCCCAATAAAAAAGCGTTGGATCCGGTGATATAAATGTCATATTTTCCGGAAGAATGAAGACTGTTGATCGTAAGCTCGAATTTCGGGCACAATTGCACTTCATCAACGAAAAGATAATTCGACTTGCCCCGCTCGTATCTATCCTCGATATAATCGTTCAGTCGGTGATAATCGAGAAGCCTCTCGAAAGAAAGGTCAGTTAAATCGATATACGTAACATTGGCCGTTTGATCGGTGCTTCGAATAAAATCAACAAATGATTCGACCAGACGAGACTTTCCGCTTCGTCTGACGCCGGTGATCACCTTAATGTCCGGTGTTCCCCGAACCCTCTTCAACTGATCAAGATAATACTTTCGCTCGATCCATTTCATTGTTTTACCCTCCGCCCCCATTGTAACATTCTATTTCCCAAAATCAATATATATTGAATATCGGGAAATAGATTCCTGCCTTCCGGTTACCGGACATCCGGGTATGGTACAAAAAGAACGTACTGATCCTCCCACAGCTGAACTTCGATGTAATGACACTTTTCGACGATCTCGCTCATGAAGTCCTCGAGCGTTCCTTCGTATTCCCGAAGCGTCCGAAGAAGCTTTTCCTTTGTTTGGACGGCAACCGCGTTGTTTTTCTCAAGAATCCGCATACTGTCTCCGTAGGTAAAGCTGATTGAAAATGATGCGCCGGATAAATATCAACAATAAAAAAGGCACCTGCGATTTCAAACGCAAAGTGCCCGGTTTCTTTATCAAACGGGTGAGGCTATTTCCCCATCTTCTCTATCTCTTCCTCTACTTCTTCGGCGCCTTCCGCGTAGAACTTTTCTTCCTCGGGATCAAGTTCTTTCAGCAATCTCAGGAACTCGCCCGCATGAACCCTTTCTTCATCCGCAATATCCTTTAGTACTTCGATCGCCAACTCGTTATCCGTCGACTCCGCCAACTGCATGTAAAGCTGAATCGCTTCGTATTCCGCGGCAATCATAAATCGGATCGACCGAATCAATTCCGCATCCGTTAACTTTTTGTCCTTTGCGAGTCCCGAAAAGGGCTGTCCAAAATCCGGCATAATTTTCACCTCTTTCATTATTTGTATTCCATTCTTTGTCATTCCATTTTACACGCAAACTTTCTTTTTTGCGAACCCGAAACCGGTTTGCGGACTGTTTCGATTTATGATTTTCTGATTAAAATGCTTTTTACCCGCGCTTTTCCCTCCGTTGTTGTTTTCCTCCGAAGTTCCGGGTTCGTCTGCTGCATGTCCTGTGAGAGCCCATCAAAGCAACGCAGAGCGTTTTCGAACCGATGCGGTAAAACAGGCTGCAAAAGGATACTCTATTGATCGACTCCGACCTTCTTTTCGAAAATCTAAAAATCGTTTGACGAAAGTTGCAAATCGCTCTAAACTCAAGATAGATCATAGCAGGCGCACCGTACGGATTGTACTCTATTCGATTTTTTTCTTTTCGATTGGGATCGGAAAATTTTCCGTAGAATCGATAAGTCCGGAAAACCCCTTCCGGACACTTAAAGAACGAGGAGGAGCGATTATGGAAACCCGCACCCGCGAAATCAAGGCGAAAAAATTCCCCGACATCAGCGTAAGGATCATTCCGGGACACTTCGCGACGCGTCACTCACACATTAATTATTTCATCGACCTGACCGATGTGATCAGTCATCAGAAAAAAGCGTTTGCCGCCGGCAAAGCCTTCGCTTCCCAGTATTCTTCGAATACCGCGGTCGACACCATCGTCTGCCTCGACGGCGGCGAAGTGGTTGCCGCGTTTATGGCAGAGGCTCTGAGCAATATTGACCGATATGCCGTTAACGCGGGTTCCGACATTGCGATCGTCACGCCCGAGACCAATTCGGCCGGGCAGTTGATCCTTCGCGACAATACGCAGAATCTGGTCTGGGGAAAGAATGTCGTGATCCTGGCCGCACAGGCAAGTACGGGAAAGACTCTGGAACAGGCGATCGATTATATCCGGTACTACGGAGGAAAAGTCACCGGGATCTGCGCGATCTTCAGCGCGGTCGACAAGGTCGAGGGCTATACGATCAATGCGCTTTTTACTGCGAATGATTTACCGGGATATGAGACGCACGATATGTCGGATTGTCCGGAATGCGCGGCCGGCCGAAAGATCGACGCACTCGTCAACAACTTCGGATATTCGAAGTTGGGATGAATCGACTGAAACAGGGGCTATGATATGTACGAAATCTTGAGGAGAGAGCCGATTCGCATGTAGTTTTCGGCTCATGCGGCTGATTCAGAGATCCCACATACGAAACCCCGGGGAGACAACCGTTTCATCCGTAGTTTCATCTCGTTTGGGAGCTCGAGACGGCTTCACACAAGTACTAAATCTTGAGGAGAGAGCCGTTTCGTAGTTTCGCCCTTTCGAATCGATCACTACCGATAGATAGTCGTCAATCGCGCATTTTGCATGTACCGGGATGTATTGGTAACATCAAGCGGGCGATCCCACCGGGCGATTTATGAATGAATGATTCACGTAAAAAAGCTAAAGAACCGCTTATCGGGGATGCCAATATCCAAAGTCTCATGTAAATGATATGACCTTTAACACGAAAAATCGCCGATACGCGAATCGACGGATCATTGGAATCGATGTTTTATCGTTTCTATTTTCGAAAAGCGCCCCACGGCTATTTTATTATTTTTGAAAATGCGGTAGAATCATGAGTGGAAATATCGAGGTTTTACGATATATAGACAAGGAGCGATCCGCGTGAAAAACAACTACCGTCAATATGAAGAGACGGCGACTTTTTTGAAAAGCATCGCGCACCCGGTTCGGATCTGTATCATCATGAACTTGAGCCGGAAGAAAGAGTGCAACGTGACGACCATGAAATGCGGACTGGATCTGCCGCAATCCACGATTTCGACCCATCTTTCGGTATTGCGGGACATCGGTGCGGTCGAGACAGTGCGCAGGGGAACTGAAATATATTACCGGTTGAAAGACAAAAAGATCGTACAACTATTGATCCGGGCAGGAGTGAGCGAAAAATGAAAAAGAAGATTTTGATCGTCGGCGGAGTAGCCGGCGGAGCCACGGTCGCGACCCGATTAAGAAGACTCGACGAGGAAGCCCGGATCATCCTTTTTGAGCGCGGTGAGTTTATCAGTTTTGCCAACTGCGGTCTGCCGTACCATATCGGAGAAGTGATCCGGGAAAGAAGCAGTCTTATCGTAACCACGAAGGAAACCTTCCGGGATCGATATCGCATCGACGTCCGCACGGAATCCGAAGTCACGGCCGTGCATACCGAAAGTAAAGAGGTATCGGTCCGCAAGAAGGACGGTACCGGGTACCGGGAGAGCTACGACGAATTGATCCTTTCTCCCGGAGCGATGCCGCTGACTCCGCCCATCCCGGGTATCGACCTTCCCCGGGTGATGAGCCTTAGAAGCATCCCGGACATGGATCAAATCAAGGCCGCCGTAGACGGCGGTATTCACAGCTGTACGGTCATCGGCGGCGGATTCATCGGCATTGAGGTCGCCGAGAACCTGGTGCACCGCGGCGTCGAAGTGACCTTGGTGGAAGCTGCGCCGCACGTCATGGCCTCTCTGGACACCGAGATCAGCATGATCTGCGAAAAGGAGCTTCGCGACAACGGCGTTGAGCTCATTTTGGAGGACGGAGTGGAATCCTTTACCGAAATGGACGGGAACATCCGCACAAAGACGGCTTCCGGCAGATACGTGGATGCCGATCTGGCGGTACTGGCCATCGGCGTTTGTCCGGACACGGCGTTCCTTAAAGATTCCGGGATCGCGCTGAACGATCGCGGGTATATCAAAACCGACGCCTATATGAAGACCTCCGTCGATCACGTTTGGGCGGCGGGAGACGCGGTGGAGACCCTTGACTCGATCACGGGCGAGCCGGCCACCATGGCTTTGGCCGGACCGGCCAATCGCCAGGCACGAATCATCGCGGACAATATCTGCGGCATAAAACGCAAATACAAAGGCGTGCAGGGGACCTCGATCCTCAAGGTTTTCGATCTGGTTACCGGATCCACCGGCCACAACGAACGACAACTGATCCGCGCGGGAACCCATCATCATGTCTACTATATTCACCCTCAGTCTCACGCCGGCTACTATCCCGGCGCGATGCAGATGACGGCAAAGATCCTCACCGGAGAGGACGGTCGCCTTCTGGGCGCGCAGGTCGCCGGCTACGACGGAGCGGACAAACTCACGGATGTTTTCGCGACCGTGATATCCCTCGGCGGCACGATCGACGATCTGGCCGAACTGGATCTTTCTTACGCGCCGCCTTTCGGCTCGGCAAAATCGCCGGCGAATATGATCGGTTTCGTGGCGCAGAACGAACGCGACGGACTTGTAAAGCACAAAACTTTTACTCAGTTCGAAGCCGAATTCGATCCGGAAACCGACATTCTTCTCGACGTCCGCGAAACGTTGGAATTCGAGAACGAGGCATTGCCGGGAGCTGTAAATATCCCTCTGGATCAACTCCGGGAACGACTGAACGAGATTCCGAAGGACAAGCAGATCTGGACTTACTGCGCGGTCGGCCTGCGCGGTTATACCGCGGCCCGCATCCTTCTTCAGAACGGCTATAACGTAAATAATATCGGCGGCGGCATTCGTTTGCAGGCGCTGGGCAAAGTTACCGAAACGATCCATGGAGGTCATATGCAAAAAGAAGCGATTCCGGTCACCCATGAAGACGGCACTCAGATCCTTCCGGAAAAGACCGCGGAGACACCGGCCCGGGTCATCGAAGTGGACGCCTGCGGATTGTCCTGCCCCGGCCCGCTGATGAAACTAAAAGAAAATATGGATACGATCGCTCCGGGAGACATCCTTCACATCAAAGCGTCCGATCCCGGATTCTATCCGGACGTACAGGCCTGGGCACGCCGAACGGGCGCCGAGATCCTCTCGCTTCAAAAGTCCGGCGGCCTCGTGGACGTTCAGCTGAAAAAAGGCGGAGCCGCGGCGGTGTCGGCCGCTCCGTCCGCTTCCGTACCTGCCGATGCCACCCAAAAGAACAAGACCCTGGTCGTCTTTTCGGGAGACCTCGACAAGGCGATCGCCTCCTTTATCATCGCGAACGGCGCCGCGGCGATGGGCGGCAAGGTCACGATGTTCTTTACCTTTTGGGGCATCAATGTCTTACGGAAGCCGGAACCGGTCAAGGTGAAGAAGACCTTGATCGAGGCGCTTTTCGGGCGGATGATGCCAAGAGGCACAAGGAAGCTCGGCCTTTCGAAAATGAACCTGGCGGGCATGGGCCCCGCGATGATCAAAAAGATCATGAAGGACAAAAATGTCGATTCCCTGGAGTCCCTGATGACCCAGGCGCAGAAGAACGGCGTGGAACTGGTCGCCTGCCAGATGTCGATGGACCTTCTGGGTCTAAAGCTCGAAGAGCTCATCGACGGCGTCAAGGTCGGCGGAGTGGGCTACTATCTCGGGGATGCCGAAGAGTCCGCGGTGAATTTGTTTATCTGATAAAGTCCGGTCACGGTCGATACACGGCGACGACATCGGTGATCATGTCGCTTGCCGCCGCTTCATCATTCGTAAAAGCCGGTTCGGCCACGGCTGTGACCTCTTCGTCGCCCAACTCGATCGTGCCCTCGAAAAGCGCCGCGTCCTCCCAGAAGATCGTCGCGTCTACAAAGAAGTGATACTCTCCGGCGGGGACCGGTTGCCCTTCTTCATCCGTACAATCCCATCTATAACTCTGCGGTCCGGACTTTGGCGTCGCGCCCGAAAAAGCGTCGATATCCGGAGCGTCGTCGCTTCCCATCCCGGCTCTCTCGACCCAAACCGTCAGTGAATCCTCGCGGAATTCCCAGCCTCCGTCGGCGGTAAAGGAAGTGACATACAACGTCCGTACCATGTTTCCGTCACTGTCCTCAATCCAAACGGCGTATTGATTGGACGCGATATCGTCGATGTGCTTATAGTTCAGCGTTATTTCCAGTTCGCCCGTTAAGGGGCCGACCGTAGTTTCCGGGCTCTGTCCGTCGGTCGTTTCCGTCGGCGGCAACGGAGTCGGCTCAGCGGTTGTCGTCATGACTTTCTCCGTCGTTGCAGCCTTTGTTTCCGGGGAACCGCCTCCGCAACCCGCGAGCAACAGGACGAGGGTCAGGCAGATGAAAATGCAAAGCAGGATGTGTGCCGGGGGGGCTTTTCGATAAACGTTCGTTCGTAATCCGTCTATTTGCCGCGTCATATTTGTTCCTCCTTCAAATACTTGCCTCTCACTAATCCTGTTTTTCAAATCAGCCCGAACTCTTTTTTCAGCGCCTCAAACCGCTCCTTTTCGCGATCGAAAACACCCGCTTCCGGATCATAGAAACAATGATGAAGGACATCGGCATCGATCAACACCTCGTCAAACGGCGAGTGTTTCCCGCCCTTATCGCCGTGATTGTGGATCGCGCCGCAAATCATCTCGATTTCATCCTCGCTGAAAATGCCCATCGACGTAAGGATTTCCCGCGCCATCACGGCGCCTTTTCGCGCGTGGCCCTTGGAATCCATCGCGGAGAACGTGTAAATGTCGTGAAGCATGCCGGCGATTGCCAGAAGTTCGACGTTTTCGCCTCTTTTATTTGCGATCAGCACACACATCAGCGAAACGCCGTACAAATGCGAATATCCGCACACTCGAAAATCGGGATCCGGCACGCGCCGGAGCACGTCATTTACGTATTCGCGGACCTTTTCGAGCCGACTCATCGCAAGTCCTCCCTACAATATCTCCCACACAAATGTCGCGGTATCCGTGACCTCAATATCTTCCGGTGCGATATCGATCGACTTGCCCATCGCCATCATCGGCATGCTTTCTTCCGCCATGTCAAACCTCGTGTTCGAGCGGAGGGCTCGGTCGCCCCAACTGTAATCGATGGACAGAAGCTCGCCCATCTTTACGCCCGAAGCCGCGCACAGTGTCTCCGCTTTGCTTTTCGCGTTGACCGTCGCGGAACGGAGCATCTCCCCGTTGATTGCCGCGGGATCCTTAACGGTAAACTCGATCGAGAGTTGAGGATCCGCCAGGCTCCCCGCCACGGTACCGAGTGTTTCCGACAGCCGTCCGGGATCAAAATCGAATGCCAACTTCAGCGCGTGACTTACGACATAACCGCTAAAAACATTCTGAAACATGCCCTTTTCGTCCCGGACCTGCGTGTAATCCGTACGGACGTTGAAATAGGTGGTCTTGACGGAATCTTTTTCAAACCCGATGCCGGTCAGACTTTTCCCGAGCTTCTCAAGCTGATCGGCGGAGTTCCCGACCGCCGCCTGATAATTCATGTCCCGGGATTCCAACGTGATATGGAGCACCACCTGATCGGGCTTTGCCGAAGCCTTGCCGATCCCTTTGACCGTGATCGTCCTTGCCATATTGATGTATACCTCCGTTTGAGTCGAATGATTGGGTGCCGGGTCCATGACCTTTTCATTATACAGCCGGAGGGGCATTTTTCGTTTGTTTTTGGTTGCGAAGAATATGATTCATGAGAGTATGCAGGATAGCGAACTTGATTTATCTCTTTTGAGTCAACAGGATGTATTTCCCAACGCAGTATAGGAACGATTCAAAATTGATTGCTCCCCGCTTTTTTATTACCTGTTCACACTATCCGGATCCAACAGGAAGTCAAAGAGATTGAGTATAAGGATTCCCTCATTGTTATATCGGGTAGGCTCATCCTTTACGATTATGATTTTTTTGAATGAATCAGTGATTCGGATCAGTGAATTCTCTTCCCGAAGCTCCTTTTCACGGGTTCCTAAAGATAATGCCGATTGTATGTACAATCTTCGCGAACCTTGATTACAGACAAAATCAACTTCTGCCTGTCTCTGTATGCGTTTTCTGTCATTATCATATAAACTGAACTCGACTACACCGACGTCGACGTTATACCCTCTGATTAGCAACTCGTTGAAAATCACATTTTCCATAATGTGCGTTTCTTCGTATTGCCTGAAATTGAGGCGCGCATTTCTGATTCCCAGATCCGTGAAGTAGAATTTAACCGGTGTACTAATGTATTTTTTTCCCTTAACATCGTACCGTTTGGCTTTGCTCACAAGAAACGAGTCTTCAAAATAATCCAGATAATTCTTGACCGTATCCGGATGAATGGAAACATTCTTAAGTGTCATAAATGTATCTGCCAGTTTCTTGGGATTTGTCAAGCCTCCGATCGTAGACGCAAGATAATCCAATAATTCTTCCAGTTCGGACGGATTCCTGACAATATTTCGATCGAGAATATCTTTTATATATGTTTCACGGATGATGTCCTTGAGGTAATCCGCCTTATCCTGGATGTTTTCGATTTTCAGCAGCCCCGGAAGACCGCCATAAAGTGAATAGTACTGCCAACCTTCGCGCTTATCCCCGGGAAACGCACTCATGAATTCCGAAAACGAAAGAGGGAAAAGATGAACCTGATCCCCTCGGCCTCTGAATTCGGTAATGATATCTTTGGAAAGAAATTTGGCATTACTGCCCGTTACATAAGTGTCCGCATTTCCGATATGCAAAAAACTGTTCAGAACATCCTCAAACTCCCGCACAAGCTGCACTTCATCAAGGAGAATGTATACCATATCATTATCTGCAATTTTACTGTGAACAAACCGGTAAAGGGCATCGGGATCCCGATATTCTTTATTCCTTCTGTCATCAAGCGCAATCCTTATAATATGATCTTCCGCTACCCCAGTATCCAAAAGGTAACGGTAAAACAGTTTAAATAACAAATAGGATTTACCGCATCTCCGAATACCGGTGATGATTTTAACCATGCCATTATTTTTCTTTCGAATCAGTGCATCCAAATATAACGGTCTTTCCATCATCGGTCCTCTTTCTGTTGAAAATCAGGTCTCCATGTGGACTCCTTTTTCACTATAATTGTATAGCGTTCTATAATGGACGTCAACATTCTACTGAAAATCAGGTCTCCATCACTCCAAATTTTTCAGCAGCGACGAACGCCTGATCAGAACCCGACACACGAAAGCACACATTGTTTATGGACTTGCGAACCACGTCTCTTTTCCCCTGAAGATATACAATTCGATCCAATACTGACATGTTGATTGACTCCTGTTCAGTCAGATGAAATCGCTTAATTTGTTGTCCCGGATATTTTCAGGATGGTTAAACCGATGCGTTTATATGTAAACATCATTTTGAAAACTATTTGGCGGATATTGAGATGACCGGACAGGCGCGGGCACTTTTAGTAAGCCTAGCTCAACCGCTCCGTCTACTTATACAGACCTGCAGAAATCGATAATCTCTTTTCTTCTGGGCGCTATAGCTTCTTTGTTTTCCACAGAGCACAAGCCCAGGTGATTACAGCACTCGATCTCCAGATGACCGTAGAAATGTTCGATGCTCCCGATGACTTTGTCACACTCTCTCATACTCGGACCCGTTCTAAGAGCGATCGTATAGCCCTTCTTTCCCTTACGCAAAGCGGCATGCGGTTCATGCGTGTTGCACCAGGGGGTGCATCGATCGATGAAGGCTTTAAACTGACCCGGTATATCCGCCCAATACGAGGGAGCGACCGATACAATCACATCCGCCCGTTCCATTTCATCCATGATTAAATCCACGTCGTCATGAAGAACGCATTTTGCCGTGGTATGACAACTTCTGCATCCTGTACAGAAGCTGAAAGAATAATCATCAATGCAGCTTGTTTTTACGGTATATTTACCCTTCAATTGGTCGGATACGATGTTGACTATTTCCGCGGTCGCACCGTTTCTTACGGGACTGCAATTGATGACCAACGCATTCATACGTGTACCTCCGGACTCTTCACATCCTACTCTTTAATCATAAAACGCATGCTGAATTTCATCAGGCTTTTCATGATTTTACCCGAAAACCGGCTGAACGGATACTCCCGGATCGGATAGAAGAATTCTTTGTCCTTATAGTACTCGTAATCCGCGGGGGCGAACTTTTGATATGATTTATAATCCGTGAAGGACTTAAACGACGCGAACCAGGCCCAATCCCCAAGACCGGGTGCTTTCAGCCCGGGGTTGCTCATATCTTTAAGGAAAGCATTCGAGGCCTTCCGGATATTTTTCTCCGCCCTTTTTTCGAAGCCGGGCATCGAGACCGGCGGACAAGGAACGCCTACTTTCTTTATGGACGTACATCCGGACACCAGCATGGTCAATTGGTTGAGTGTTTCCTTGAGCCCCATGAACCCGCCGACCGTAGATACCAGAAGGACGGCTTTCCCGAAAAGGAACGGTCGATGGCATGTATAGGCGACCCGGTCGATCAGGTTCTTCATCACCGCGGGCACGCCCATGGCATACGTCGGCGCTGCCACGATAATGCCGTCCGCTTCGAGCATCTTGGCTTCGATCATGTCCCGGTCATCCTTGAGCAGGCACTTTTCTTTGCCTCTCGAAAAACACGTAAAGCAACCCGTACATATCTGAATATTGCATTCAGAAACGAACAGCGTCTCAAAATCGATATCCGGATTCATCGCCAACAAGTGCGCTTTCACTTTTTCGACGACCTTCCAGGTATTGCCTTTTTTGCGCGGACTTCCGATAATCGCCAGTACTTTCATATTACTTGCCCTCTTTCCTTAAGATGTGATCTGCAAAAAACCGGTTATGCCGGAGCATCCTTTTCTCGATCTCCTCCATATCCGGTTCATCCTTCAGAAAATTCTGTTCGAAGTACAAATAGATGATGTACGCGTTGTATTCTTCGGCGGCGGCGGCCGTGTCGACCGTCGCAATAAGGCCGTTTTCGAGCATGATGTCAAATCCGTATTTGGTGATCTGAAAAGGTTTTTCGATAAATTCTTCCGTGAAAAACTGTCTGACGGACTGATTTCGCTGCTGTTCCATATTGATGATCTTCGCGATCTTCATGATCGCAGGATTCCACATGACCTGCTCGAACAAAAGGAAAGATTGGTTCAGGTACTCTTCCGGTGTGACGTTCTTGAGATATTCCTCCAGGCCCGCGGCCGGAAAATTGGTTTGATCCAAAACACTTCTGAAAAACGCGAAAATGCTTTCCAGCAAGTCTTCTTTGCTTTCGTAATGCTTGTAAAGGGAACTCGCCTTGATTCCGACTGCATGCGCGATCTCCCGCATGGACACATTGCTGTAGCCCTTCTCCGAAAACAAGTCCACGGCGACGTTGAAAATAATCTCTTTGGTTGAAACGGTCTTTATTTGATCCATTTGCATCTCCTCATCAGGCTAACGCTTGTTATCCTGATAATAGGATAACAAGCGTTAGCTGTCAAGATGCAAATTAACTATTTAGGTTTTAATCCCGCAATCGCTTCTTTACTTATAACCCCTATCGAGCTTTACTCTCTGATATACTTTGAATCCTCATCCGGTACACCGCCCTCATCCGGTCTCAACCGTTCCACCCGCATATGCAAATTATATTTCTCACGCAGATCTATGATCGTTTTCATCATCGCCGAGGCGTGATGAAGATCGATCGCCTCCTGATTTTCCCAATGGTCGATCAGCAGAACCGTCTCCGGATCATCCATCGGAAAGTAGTACGCATACCCCAGATTTCCCTTTTCATCGCGAATCGCCGAAGCCGTTCCGCTCTTTTCCATTTCATCGGCAAATCGACGCGCATTTCCGTTTGTTCCGGTATAGAAAAGATGAACCGTAATGCTCATGTTTCGCCTCCCCGACATCCCGCTGTTTCCTGTCCTTGAACCCGACATTGTGTTACGTTCCGCCCTCGCGGACAAGATGGGGGGAGTTATTCAGAATGTTTTCGATTCTCGCGGACGAACTCATTTGCACTTCTTCGCGGCAATTCTTCCGGTCATGATCGCAGTCGGGCCGCCGGCAGGGCTATAGACCCACTTTCCTGCAGCGTAAACATCCGGTAGTTCGGTTTTTACCGAATCGGCCATTTTAAACATATTGGTAACCGCAGGGATTTTTTCTTCAAATGACCAGCCAACAATAGAACCCTCTGAACTGCCTACTCGATCATAAATAGATATGGGGGTAGTGGAGAAACGGAACAGCACCTTTTCCCGCATGTCGGGATAGATACCCGAGGAAACGGCATGGATGACTTGAGCTTCGAATTCCTTAGTGAATTCATCATACCAGCCCCGGTCGCGTATACAGCGGATCAGTTCGTAATCAAAAAGAACGCTGATGATCATTCCCGTTTTTCCCGACGGCGCCGCATCCGCGTCACGAAGAACCGGGATGGAGATCTCAAAAGTGTTAAGCCGGCAGAATCGCTCCAGCCATGAAAAAAGATCCTCTCTGGTAACACTGTCCCAACGATTCAGCAGTTCCTGAAGCTCCAGGGTATGAATGGTCCCGAGCCCCTTCCGGTCCGGCGTATAAAACAGGTGAGCGCTTGCTTTCTCCCGAAAATACTCGGGCGGCAAATCCACGGCAAGAAAGGCCGAAAAGACCGACTCCGCTCCTTTATGAGAAAGGATTGCCTGTCTCTTTTCCCGGAATTTGAGAAGAGAATCTTTTTCAAGGCCTTCGTCGTCCGCAATGTCATAAAGGGTTTTCAGGTCCCCTGTCCAGATCATTTTCTGATACTCGTACTCATTTCCTTCTGAATCACACAATCGCTTATTGTGCGCGTCGACACGGGTTATTTCCGTCTGATAGCGGATCTCGCCGCCGCGTTTTTCGAAGGCTTCGACCAGTTTTTGAATAAATGCGCCGACCCCGCCTTTGGGATAAAGGTAATCGTTGTACAGCGCAAAATAACTGAGGGCGAAAAATACCGGCGTCTTTTTGAAAAAGTGTTGGCCGATCATATCTTTGAGGGACTGGTTTTCTGAAAGAAGATCCAGGTGCTCCTCAAAAGGCGTGTCCATCTTTTGAATCCGGTACAGCGTTCGCATCAACTTCGCCATCCAGCAGATCATGGAAGGCAGGAGCAGGAGATAGTTCTTTTTCTTTGCAAAAAGCGGATTGTTCGCGCCGTAGAGGACCTTCATGTTCTCAATGATGTTTTGGATGGACTCGATGATACGGTCCACCTCGGGCCGACTCCCGGGATACAGGTCCTTTAATAAATCGGCATATCGCAGAAGGCTTTCCTCGCCCTCAATCCGGAGCAGATTGTCCTCGATCCCCAAAGTGATCGGGTTGGGCAGCACCTCGATATCCAGATCGAATTCCTTGATCAACGGCTTGATCAGGCCTGCGTTGACGAGCGCACGTGCACCGGCTTCAAAACGGAACCCGTCCTTGGTAAAGGTGCTCATGAGGCCGCCGCACTTCTCATTCTTTTCGAGAAGAAGCACCTCTTTGCCCGACTTCGCCAGGGTCAATGCGGCGGTTAATCCTGCGATACCGCCGCCGACCACAATGATACTTTTCTCCTTCATAAAACGACCCCTTTTTCGGATAATATTTCTGCAGTTTTGATTAAAAGCGCTTTCGCGGCCTCCAAATCAAGGGCCGGAGGCGCCATCTCTTCTTCCGTCGTCAAATGAAAAAAAACATCGGTCGTTTGCGACAGTTCCGGTGAAACACCCAGATAATATAGGGACTACTGCGCAACCTGAAAAGCGTTAAAAACAGGACGTTACAGGGAAATTAATGGTAAAATTAGTGCATGAGAAAAGCTCGAAATCTTAGAAAAACCTTGCACTAGGAGCGGCAGATGAATCGTAGAAGACATAAGCAAGTGGCATTCCATGACTTTCCTGGCGGGTTTAATGGTGCCAGGATCTTCTCTGACAATCGATGGGTGAAGTTGGCGCAGATCATACCGTGGGATCTCGTCGATAAAAAATATGCAGAGAATTTCGTCGGCAG